>Ga0209794_1000054_pt1 | contig 289882 bp, 222 predicted proteins | sample EBPBio232013_DNA_FD_185869 | JGI IMG/M metagenome (GOLD analysis project Ga0209794, IMG submission 185869) | Wastewater treatment Type I Accumulibacter community from EBPR Bioreactor in Madison, WI, USA - Reactor 1_5/23/2013_ DNA (SPAdes)... | ecosystem: Engineered > Bioreactor > EBPR >...
GTTTTGTCTCTCCTCGACTTCGATTTTGCCACTAATCCTAACCCCGCTTACTCAGCTAATCGAAAGCATTTAACGACACGCCTAATTTCACTTCAAGTATGGGGTTGCTGTGACGCTCTCGTTGCACTTGCTTAGTCTGCAACTTAATGTCCCCTTCGTACTGAGACCTTACCTTTGCGATCTCGGCATCGAGCCGGGCCCGGTCGTTAATTAGTTGTGTCAGATTACTAGCTACATCCATACTGTAAACTACAGCTAAAATCTGACCGCGCCCAACAAGGTCTCCTTGCTTTGCCAGCACCGATTTGACTACACCACCAACAGTAGAGGTGACGCTGAAAGCTTGAGTCTCATCGGCCTGCACCTCGCCTGTAGCATTGAGCGCATCTTTGAGAAGAGCTTTTTCAGCAACCGCTGTTCTTATCTCAAGAGCCCTAATACTCTGATCATCCGCACTTACTTCAGCCGGCTGCAAAACTGCAGACTCTTCAAGGAAGGCTTCTCCTTCGCCGCTATGAGCGAAAAGAAGAGGCGGAACAGCAAGGAGAAAGGCCCAAGCCAGACAAAAAGAAAACGAAAGTCTAGATTGAACCAACCCAAAGAAGGGAAAGCACTGACGCATGAAAATCACCCACAAATAAAGGAACAATGCCAGAACAGAGCTCTGCTGCTTGCAATGTCTAAATCAGTAAGGTTCGCTTGGCTAGATATAACTTGCCCGGGAAATTTCCCAGAATGGGCGGTGCACGGTTGTGTGCGCGGTTGTGTTCGCACTTAGACGACTCTGCAAAGATAGTCGAACGAAAATGATTGCTCAAGGACGAAATGACAAGCTGAAATTTGCTCAGATCAATATATTCACTAGCACCAAGTGACTCTAAGGTGATGAAACAGTCGGAACAACAATCAGACGGCTTGCTCGAACTCAGGACTGAAGTAAACCCAAGAGGCGCCGAGCCTGGAGTCAATTCAGATATGATACCAGAAGCGATACCGTGGCATAAGTCCCTATCGGTGCATAGGCAAAGGGTCTGCCCTGTAACGATAGTCCAGAGTAAAAACAAATTGAGTAAACAGATGGCAAATCTCAATAGTTTCCCCTCTTAAGGGATAAACCTCTATCAACTAGCTGAAACAAAAGCCGCTAAATGATAGAGTCTTTGCAAAAGTACGAACACTTCGATTATAAATCAAGAACAGTCGCTTAGATAGCTAATAAAAATCACAAAAAGAATTCGAGGGCAATGAAAACCGTTATCGTATTTAGGAAGCCCTTAGTTAGTGCCTTTCATGCTCAAAAAAGATAGAAAGCTCTTTCAACCAACATCACCACTAGCGGTATCAGCAAAAGAAAAAGAAAAAACATTCCAATCAACTCAATTGGAAAGACAAGTTCAGACTCAAACTTCAAATACGCCAGCACTGCTTTACCTTATATAATTGCATTATCTTCCACCGGCTCTTGCATCTTAGGACTATTGCCATTTTCAATGGTGATAAAAGAAGGTCCCAATATAGGTAAAATAGCGAGCAAAAAAGCTGAGACATGAAAATTTAGCCAAGCAAGCCAGTTATACTTCTCGCGCAAACTACTTGTGCCGAGAATCGATAGACAATCACGTGTGACTATCTTGCCATCGCGCCGCCTATAGATGCGAATGCAAAGCCCACCCTCGTTCTTAGAGATCAAATCAAGAGCCTCGTCCCGATTCAACTGAGCAATGTTATAGACATTCTGTTTGCATTTCTCACAAAAGCGCACTCTTTCATCCCCGTCCATGCTCTTCCATGTCATTGGGCATTTAAAGCTGAGCTGTAAGGAATAGAGTTCATCTAATAATTCGTCACGCATACAGCAACCTCAATCAAGCTCACTTTTCTGGCGGAGCGTGTTCCTCTTCAACCATAACAGGTCCAACTCCTTGGACGAGAGTACAAAGCCCAGCTGGCCCGACAATCTGCAATAAGGCGAGCAAACCAGCGGAACAAAGAAAATTGATCCAAGCCCAGAAGTTATATTTAGCAGTGAGTTCTTGCCTACCCAGTATAGATACACAGTCGCGTGTGATCAACTTGCCGTCACGACGCTGATAGAAAGCCACACACTCTTTGCCTTCGGTCTCTTTTATGAAACGATAAGCCTCATCGCGAGTCATCATCGAAAGATTATATACATTCTGCTTGCACCTTCGGCAATTGCGCACCTGCTCATTGCCATCCAGATCATTCCAGCTTAAGGGGCATTTGTAATCGAGCTTAATACCGAACAGCGCTTCACTGTTCCCTGCTTGTTTATTGGGCATTGTTCACCAGAAAAGAAGATTTACAACATCGGAAGGGCGATGGGTGTAAGGCTATGGGTGTAAGGCGACGGGTGTAAGGTCACAAGTGATGCTAGCTAGTAATTCCTGAATCCATCATGACATAGTGCAAAATTCGGTCTAGACCGATAAGTGCACTATATCGAATTATTGTTACAAGCCTTAGTTTTGTGCTTATCTTTCCGCAAAAATCATTCGCGCAATTGGCTATTCACAAGACCAAGGATGTCTGCACCAGAAACCAATGCCGATGGTACATAAGAGCCTGCGACAAGTTCGGCTCCAGCCCCAACTTTTCTATAAAGCCTGAGACTAAAAGTGTGTGCAAACCCGCCGCTTTCATAGTGCAGCAAAACTTCCTCAGCAGAGTCATCTATATAGCCGCTCAATAACCTGGAGAGAGGCAAAAGTTCTCCCCGTACCACACAACCCACCTGGTAGGGGGCACCGATATCAGCCAGCGGCTCTTTCTCAAGCTCAGAGGCAAGATAGGCAGGTAAATCAGAGAGTGAGCGAGCTTCCCTAAAGGCGGCACGCTGAAGGAATTCTTTCACAGGTCTCAATTCTTCAGACATTTAATTTAAGGGATGACTCTTGGAACAAGTTTTCAATGAAGTTTCAATTTCGTCTAGTGCTTTCAATCTATCACCGAGAACCTGCATGGGCAACTGTCTCTTTTTGCCCAGCTTATAGCGATTGATCTCATCTTGGACGCGCAGCCTGATGTTGTCGCCCACTCCCACGAAGCTGCCGACGCAGTAAGCGATGGTTCCGCCTTGTAAAACAGAGTTGGCTTTGTGATTGAAGTGCTGATAGACAAAGCCGGCACGCATCAAGCAGATACCCAAAGACATCTTGGCTGCACCTATGCCGGTACCGACAATAACGTTCTCAGTTGCCGACCGGGTACCCGAGCGTATCTCTCTGGTGGCAAGTTCAAGCTGCCCTTTACGTAAACCAGACTGCCTCTCGTAAGACGACAGCAAAGCTAAAGTCTGCGCGGAACAAGTATCGGAAGATACGACTCCTCTTGCCTTAACTAACTGCATAAGGTCTTCTTTGTCTTTTTCCAGGGTGGCAAGATCACATTGGGGAATCCCGGCGGTCACTCCGCGCAAGGCACGGCTGTGCATAGTGCCTACCACTTTGCCGCAAGCCCTCGAAACCAGCGGTGTGGCAACAATCAAACAGCCCGAAATGAAAGTACAGATTCCACCAGGACCATTGAAGTTGGGATGATTCTCGTGCAGTCCCTTTATATTAATACCGTTGCCGACCGCACCCACTGAGTTCTTCAAAATATCAAGTACATAAAGTGAGTCTTGAAAAGCGCGAAAGCGTCTGGCTCCAACATGGAAAGCCACATACTCATGCAAACCCATAGCTGTAATATCTTTCAAAACCTTTTCTTCGGCAAGCGCTAATGCGCGGTCTTCGGCACTGAGAGCGCCGGAATCTACTAAACGACGCCTTCTCTCAAAGAGGTCCTCCAGTTCAGCCTTCATAGCTAAAACTCTTTTGATGCCCTCCTTTGGAGCATAACCAGCCTTTCGCGACTGATACTCGTGAAACATGTTAATGGAGAGTTCGACACTAGATCCGGTGGCACCGATAATCTGACCGATCATCTGGGGAGCAAGTCCATTCTCTAGACGAGCCCTTATGGGTGTGCGCTGCTTATAGGTGATTTTGCCGTTTTTATCGAGCACCATATCGTTGGCAACATTGATGATGCGTTGCCTCTCCAACGCCTGATAGAGCAAACCAGAACCTGTCAAAGCAGCGTTCGCCTCTTGCGAGAGAAAATAGCGCCAGCCACGCCAGCGCCCCTGCACATTATTCTTCTTGCGAAAATTAATTGCATAGCGCTCCAATTCAATCTCTTTGAGCAGAATATCGCGGTTGAGCGCTTCAATAGCGCCGACCTGCCCCCTTAGCACCACTGGTGATGGCGCAACAGCAAGACCGACACCAGAGTCACCAGAAGCAGCGGCACCAGAAGCAGGCTCGATTGACGCCAGCTCAGATGTATGCTCGCCCGGCAGAGGACTTTCGATTTCAGCGGCTTCTATTGGTACTAGTACTTTCTCTTCTGTATCTACCTGCTGTGTAACAATGCCATCTACTGAAGATGGAGGAATAGAAGAAGGCTGGGAAAGCTTGTCAGAATAGCCCTGCTGGCATTCAGCAGCTGTATCTCTTAAAGATGCTTCTTCAACTAAAGCCCAGGTCGGCAAATTGGCATTGAGAAGAAACAACAGAAGCAAGAAAAGAACCGAGACTTGCTTTGGCAATGATTGCAGAAAAGATATCATCACCAATGTTTTAACCTATGCCGCTGTAATAAGACATTGCGATCAAGAGTTTCCCGACGCTTTATCCGAACCAATTGCAATTATCGCTTCTATAGAGCGCAGGTTATCGTGAGCGCGCGCTACGCCGGAATGAACAGCTTGTTCGTACCAATAGCGCGCCAGAGTCAGGTCGATAGGCACACCCCGCCCATGCTCATAGATAGCTCCCATATCGTACTGCGCCCGACCGGAACCAGCTTGAGCAGCTCGCTCGTACCATACTCTGGCACTCTCTATATCTTGCTCACCAAGAAAACCGCGATCATAAATGTAGGCGATATTGAACATGGCGTCAAAATCACCAGCAGCGGCAGCCTCTTCAAAAAGAACAAGGGCCTTGCGATAGTCTTTTGGTACCGCCAAGCCGCTCAAATAAAGAGAGCCTAAATTGTACTTAGCCCGGTTGGAACCAGCCTTACAAGCTACTACATACAGTTGCACAGCCTCTGCAAATTGAGCTTGCCGTCTCTCTTTGAAGATCTGATGAGCCCTATCGACCATAGCCGCAATCTCTGCTGCGTCCGCACAAGAGCCATTTTGGCTTAGAGTATTTTGGTCTTCAGGCTCGGGCATAATCTCTCGAAGAAAGGGCATAGAAATGAAGTTCTCTAAATTCTAGGGTAAATACCAGGGTTGGTCGATAGAGTCGATGCTTAAATCAATTATGTTCGGCTTCAAGAAAGAAATAGCCATATTATGAAACCAAGAAAAGCGCTGCCTCTCGCCCTTTCTTTCCTTATGCTTGCGGCAATCGGCGGTGCAGTCTGCCCGACCCTGGCAGCAGGCTCGACGGCCGGGCAAGAAAGCACGCCGGTCAGTCGTCTGCCGGTAAAAGAAGTAACCATCTTCAAGGACGGCCACGCACTTGTCATCCAAGAGGGTGATCTACCCCTCAATGACAATGGCGAGCTTTTGCTTGACAGCTTACCTTCCCCCGTTCTCGGCACCTTCTTTCCATACAGCGGCGACCAAACCAAGAAACTGGTCAGCGCCGTGGCCGGTAAAAGAAAAATCACAAAAAAACCAACCGCTCTTTCATTGAGCGAACTTATTGAAGGCAATAAAGGCGCTCGCGTGCATGTGGAGGAATTGGTAGGGAGCGGTGAAGCCGCAAAACTGCTTGGCTATGATGCAGAAATTATTGGTTTTCCTGAACGCAGCGCCGAAGAACTGGCCTCAGCCAACCCTGCTGTAAGCGCCGCACTCACCTTGCCTCAGAGAAGCGATCTGGTCGAACTAAAAACAGAGAGCGGCTTTAACTTTGTGCCGGTTGAACGTATTCAAACACTGACCTTTAAGGGTGACTATCAAAGGCGAACCAAGCAAGAAGATTTGAGAGATATACTCAGCCTTAAGTTTGACGCTAGAGGCAGCAACAAAATAGGTATGATGTACCTGCAAAAGGGCTTACGCTGGATACCGAGCTATAAAGTAACTGTTGATGGAAACGGTCATGCCAAAGTCAAACTGCAAGCCACCCTGGTCAATGACCTTATCGATCTGGAAGACGTAAGCGCCAATCTTGTGGTGGGGGTTCCCTCTTTTGCCTTTAAAGAAGATACCGATCCAATTTCGCTCAGTCAAACCCTTGCTAGAGTAGCAAGCAACATAGGCAATCAATCAAGACTCGGTTACTTAAGCAACGCCATTATGACGCAACAAGCATACGGCGCAGCAGAATCGGACGCACAAGCGCCTTCTCAGGCACCAATAGTTACCGGAGAGGGCAAGAACGAAGATCTTTTTGTCTTCAATGTCAAACACCTGAGTCTCAAGAAAGGCGAAAGAGCCGTCTTGCCGGTCGCTGAATATCAAGTAGAGTACAAAGACCTTTACAGCGTAGAGATTCCGGTCATGCCACCACCTGAGGTGCAAAATAATAGAGGCGGAGAGCAGATTCTGGCAAAGCTGGAAGAAGCACTGAAGGTGATGCACAAAATCAGGCTGAAGAACACAGCCAAGCAGCCTTTTACGACTGCCCCGGCCCTTATTTGCTTAGAGAACGGCGACAAGCAAGAAGTATTAGCCCAGAGCCTAATGACATATACTTCAGCCGGCGCTTCCAGCGAGATGGATCTGACTAATGCAGTCGATATCAAGGTCAGCAAGAACGAGAGAGAAACCAGCCGCACCCCCGATGCAGTCACCTGGCAAGACGATAAATTTGCCCGCATCAATATGGAAGGAGAGCTGACTTTCACCAACTATTCAGGCAAAACAATCAATCTGGAATTCAATCGTAAAGTTCTGGGCAAACTTGATAAAGTCTCGGACGCCGGTCGAATTGAAATGCTCAATCCTATCGATGAATGGTCGAAGATCGACTGGCATGGCTATTTCACTCTGCCGCATTGGTGGCTGAATATAAACGGCATAGGCAAATTCACCGGCGCACCGGAGATGAAGCCCGGCGAAACCCGTAAGGTCAATTACGCCTGGCACTACTTCTGGCGACGCTGATGGCGCGCATGACAAATAAAAAGAGCCCCGCTTGGGGCTCTTCTAACTTATGTTGAACCGACTAATAGGGCGGCATCATGGCCGGACATACATTAGCCTTACCGAGCAATTCGTTATAAACGGCAGCAAAATTAGCCCCCAAGGAGCCACCAGGCACCGAACATTTCTCTCTTTCGATAGCTAAGGCGGAGGGATCGCTCCAGGTATCGAAAGGGAAACCTTCCGACTTTGCCCTTCTAAACCAAATTTCGACAACATCGTGTTTATAGACTAACACCGCCGGTAGTGGCTGTTCATCGTCACACTGTTTCTGCAGACCCATAAGCACCGAGCGAGGCAATTTGACATTCATACCGCCCGGATAGACTTTGATCTCATGTTCACGAACGGCCTCGATAACTTCACTGGTCAGCTTGTGCACTGCCACAAGCGAACCATTTTCTTGCTTGCACCAGGGCAAGGTCTTGAGATAGTCAAGGAAAGCCAGTCCGAAACTCTCGCTCGGGGCGTTGGGGGCTACTGCATCTGATGCGCCTGGCTCTGTCATAGCTCACTCCATGGTACTGACTCTCACAATCCTACAGTGTATTAAGAGCGGCGCATTAGAACAAGCCGTTGAAAACCCAACCCACGAAATTAGGCAAGCATTGTTAACACTCCTTAATATTCAAAGATGTTTTGCTCTTTGTTTTAGAACCGGCTCCTACTATTGACGCTTAGTCTTCTATTTCGAAGCTATCGACGCGATCAGAAGTGTCAAGGACTTTACAAACCAAGACCCAATAAAAAGACCCAATAAGAGGATGCAATGCTCGCATTTCAAAGCCTAGCCAGACAGACCAGATTGACCTTTCAGTCGACTTCACTAGCCTTACTTATGACTCTTATCGGGTCAGCCTTTATTCCAGCTCTGGGCGAAGCTGATAAAGACCGCCTGGTGGTAATGCCTTTCGGTGGACCAAAGACCACTGCTATAGATGCAGACATACTTTGGAAAGCAAAAACCGGTATGACCGACCCGACAAAAGCAGAACTAGCCTCGATACCCCGAAACTTATCAGACATACTCAACGAAAAACTAGCCGAGAAGCTTGGCAAGTCGGTGGTTAGCAGCAAAGAACTGAAACAGACCCTAGACGACATAGGTTTATCAGCCGCTGCCGACAAAAGCAGTCGACAAGCTGAACTGGCCAAGCGCCTATCGGTAGGCTATACCCTAGAAGGAGATGTGGACCGGCTCGAATTCGACGGAAACACTGTATTGAGTGACAAATACGTAGTTATTGTTTCTGCCAGACTAGTGAAGGACGGTAGTACAAGCCCGGTTTGGAAAGCCTCAGCCAAGCGCTTCTACAAAAAAGTGAAGGCAGCCAAGGGCAGAGCGGTATCAAATGTCTTTATTGAAGAACAATTGCCCGAAATTGCCGAAAGTCTGGCGGACGAAATAGCTAAAGCACTGGGCCGCTAAGAAAGCCGTCCCAGCAAAATTAAATGTCAAGCTCCCACAAGAGCCTGCTAAGCGTTTATATTCTCTTCAGTGTGGAACATGATTATTGATTCGGGGATAACCCCACTTGTCAGCATCCGCTACTTTAGTGCATGAAGTAAACTTCTCTTTTCGCCCTGAAAGCTTTGAAATGGAAAACAATCAAGAAGGTCAAAAAACTCCCACAGCTTATCTGGTCGACCTGGTGTCAAACCGCAAGATTCCAGTCGCCACGCCCAGATGCAGGGTAGGACGCGATGACTTGAACGACATCGTCATCAGCGGCGATCAGTCGATATCGCGCTTCCACTTTATTATCAGCTACGAGAACGACGAATTCACAGTACAAGACGCAAAAAGCAGACACGGTACTTTTCTCAACGGCAACCAGCTCACTTCACCCGAAACTATCAAAGACGGCGACGTCTTAAAGGTCGGGGTTTCATTGTTTTGGTTTGTCGTGGAGCAGGCGGACAAGGCGGCAGGCGACGGCGGCGAGCCGTCCAACAAAGCTATCGAAGGACAAGGCGAGAGTCCGATAGAAATAAAAGAAGCGAAAGATTTGGAAGGTCCCACACCTGGAGCCAAAGACCATACCCAGGAGATGGCAAAACCAGATGCCAGCCTGATCGAAAAGTTAGAACAAGCCGCTAATTCAATTCAAATTCAAGAAGAGAAGAAAGAGGAAGAGAAACCGAAAGCCAAAGCTTCGCTAGCATCTCTGCTCTCACCTTTGGCTGATGGTGGAGACAAAGAAGATTCCAAAGACAGTGCTAAAGAAGATTCGAAAGAAGATGATGTCAAAGCGAAACTAGCAGCGAAAGACAAAGAGCTTCTCAAAGAAATCGAAGCAGCAGCTGAGTCGGCGGCGGAAGAAGCCACCACCGGCGATGCAGCAGCAAAGAAACCGGACAAGTTTCCCGAGCGCATACTCAACAAGCCGAGTGATACAGTCACTATAGAAGCGCTGCCCATGCCCGGCACTCTGCAAGAGAAGCCAGCACAGCCGCCGGAAGGCTCTGATGCTGGTAAAGACGAGGATAAGGACGGGGCAGAAAGCAAATCGGAGGCTAAACCAGCCGAATCAGTTGAACCGGCAGAAAAAGTAATCGAACCGCCGAAGTTAGCCTTGGGCAATTTGCTCGCCCAGTCTGAAAGTAAGCGGGAAGAAGAAGAAAGAGAAAGAGAAGAAGAAGAAGCGAAACGTAGAGCCGAAGAAGAAGCCGAAGCAAAAGGGCAAGAGGCAGAATCGGAAGCCAAAGACAACAACGGTAAACATGACACGTCCGTTGAGCTTCCGACAGTTGAGTCTCAGGTGGAACAAGCCAAAGAGAGCGAGGAGGAAGAGGCTCCAGCGGCAGAGACCACTATCGATGCTTCTGAAGTACAAAAACAGTCTCAAACCGGTGAAATTAAACTTAAAGCTGAAGGCGGCGAAAGTTCCGCCCCAGCAGAAGCCGAGCCGATAGCGGCTGCAGAAGAGGTGAAAGAGATAACTCCAGAACCTCAGGTATCCGTGCCTGTAGAGGCAAATCAAGACAAATTGTTAACAGCGGGGGCGAGTTCAGTGCCGGATTGGTGTAAACGTTATTTTTCTGATGAAATTGGAAAGCTCAATACAGAGCTTGACGAACTCAACGAGCAAGTAAAACAAGCCCAGCAAAAAATCAGGGATGTAGAGACTAGGGTAGCCCTGACCAAGGGCATTCGTAACACCCTACTCACCACCACTGGTGACGAACTGGTGGAAGCTTGCGGCAAGGTGATGGGTCTGATTGGTTGGAAAGTGACCATCGCCGCCGATGATAAGAACGAATTGAGACTGGAATCGGACGACAAACAAGTTTCAATTGCCCGAGTTATTTGGACGACCACTCAAGCAGAGCGTTCGCACCTCGGTCAACTTTCCATCTCGCAAACTCGCTATTGGTGCGAAAAAGGCACCGAGCCTAAAGGCATTCTGATTGTCAGCAAGATAGGCGATGGCCCACCCCAAGTTGGTGGAGACAGCGCCGAAGATGTAGAGTTGCAAGAATATGCTTCTAAAAAGAATGTCTGCCTGATGACCACCCTGCAATTGCTTTCGCTCTATAAAGAAGTGGCCCTCGGCGAAGGCAAGGCGGAAGCCTTGAGAGAGGCTGTAATTCGAGGCAGCGGCTGGTTGAACGGCTACAACCTGGAACCTGGCAAGACCGAACCGAGCGACAAAGAAGAAGGCGTAAACAAGCTCAGTTCGCTTCTTTCCGCCACATAGCTAGCAGTCTAGTTAAAGTAAAAGAAAAGACCGGCGGCTGCCGGTCTTTTCTTTTACTGATCTTTTCTTTTGCTTGTCTTACTATTTTTTCTCTTTCAACTTGAATAGCTCTTGTTCGAGTTCGCCTTTCTCAAGATTAAGCTTAAAGAGACGATCGTTCAATTCATAGATCTCTTTCTGCATCTCGGCCTCGCGGTCTAAAGAGCGATCGGACAAACGGCGCAAGAGCCCTGCCTTGGCACGCTTCACCCAATCATTAACCACTTCGACAGGCAGCTGATACTTAGCAGCAGCCTGTTCAGCGGTCAATTCTTTACGCAGAACCGACATAGCAATTTCAGCGCGGCGCCAGACACCGAAAGCAGCATAGTTGAACTTCCCACCGGTCAGTCTATAGATACGCGTCGAGTCTACAGAGCCAATCTCGGTATAGTTACCAAGAAAACGCTCGACAAAATGATGCTCCTGCAAAGCGTCTCTTACTGGAAAGTCCTGCAAATAGACCAAGTTCGGACGATTCTTTAGTATATCTTCGCCAAGATTATCCACCACCTGCTTTTCGATGGCGGCAAACTTATCCTTCAGCTTGGGATTGACCTCTACCGCCGAACGAATCATAGTAATCATGAAATATAGATAGCGAGAGCCTGGGGCGCGCCCGGACTGCAACTGGGCCGGATAGCCAGGTCTAATACCCGAGCCGATATGAACAATCTTTTCGTCCGGTTGACTGTTCTCAATCATGCTAAAGAAAGTCTCGTCAAAATCGTTGCGCGGTGAGAAACCGCTATACCCGAGCCCTTCCAAATTTATATCAAAGCGATCAGGCGGCACGATTCTATATTCTTCGAGACAAAGATTGGCATAATGAGCGGTGCCGCCGAAAACAGCCAGCGCCGCTAAAAGTGAAAAGCCCTTCCACATCTGAAAAGCTCTAAGCAAGGGGACTGAACAGATCAAACCGGCTTCGTAAGCCAAAAGCACCTGGGCAAACAAGGCCATCGGCAAAAGTCTATAAGTCCAAGCTTGGGCACCTTGAATATAGACCACCATGGCCCCCAAACAAATAAAGATAAGGGGAGAAAGCCAGGCCCCAGCCCGGCTGCGACCGAGCGAGGTGGGCAAAATCAGAAAGGCGATGGTTAAGGAACCGACCAGTTGCAGGAAAGGTCGAATGAAATAGTCATAGCTACAAAGCATGTGCGGAAAGCACTTACTGCTCCAAATGGTGCCGTATTGATAGATAGGCAGGGCTTGCTCAAAGAGAACTTTGAGAGCTTCTTTAGGCAGACGCAAAAAAAATAAGATATAGCCTAAGGGAGCGACCAAAAGACTGAGAGTTTCAAAAGAGATGAGAGCCCGCCAATTGCGGGAAGAGAGAAGGAAGCCCAGTTCGGCGCAGAAAGCTAAAAAGAAGAACTGAGGCTTTAGAGATAAGAGCAAGCCGCAAAAGAAGCCAATCGGTATAGAGAACCAGTTTGACGGTCTAGTGCCGAAATGTCGAATACCTCTAAGCAAGAAATAAGGCATAAAGAAGAAAGTGAATAGATGCTCTCTTTGCCCCATGTCGTTTTCCATCAAGGTGGTGAAATAAGCATAGGCAAAGAGAAAAGGCAAGAAAGGAAGAACCGGCACCGACTTGCGATAGACATAAAGCAGGGCGGCCATGACCAAAATCGAAATAGCATGCAAGGCTTCGACCACCAATGCCAGCGCAAGTGGCGGCGGCAAATGGAAAAGACGCGCCACCATTATCGGTACCACGTTCAAATACATAATCAAGGGCGGATTAAAGTCAAAGAAATCGCGATAAGGAATCTTTCCAGCCAAAATAAGCTCGGCCATTGCTAGATAGACCGACTGATCAGAACAAACAAAGAGCGGATGAGCCGTCCAATAGAACACTCTCTGCAGAGCGAGCAAAAGGCAAGCAGAAAGAACCAAAACATAGGCGGCTGTGACGATCCAATATTCCAAAGGCTTAGATTTGATAAAACTATTCATTTGGCCGCCGCCCTACTTTTGAAAACAGTGAGGGCATAATACGCGCCCAAATACTCGCGAGGCTCTTTGTTGTCGGTCAAAAAGGCTGTATCGCCGATGCGTTCATAGTTCTCATCAACCGAGTTCAAGAGCCCAGCCTCTTCCAAGAACTGATAGAGATAATAACCATGAGCCAAGATAAGGGTAGCCTTCTTGCGATCAAGATCTTGCCGAGTCTGGGCAATAACATGCTCATAAAACTCTCGCATATCGCCCCTAAGTTCATTAGTCTTCTTCAGGGCTAAAAGAATGCGCGCCGGTCTGCCATTGAGCAGATAACCACCCGGCGGTCTCTCCAAGTTGAAGAGCAAAGGATAAGCCGGATCGGGGTAGTCAGACAAAATATAGACCGCTTCCTTCCATTTAGAATTATGCTCCACCATAAGGTTGATATCTAACAGTCCTTTGATTACCCGCATCGGATGCGGGTTAATACCGTCAGAGTAAGCGTCTTCAAAGCGCTTATTTAAAAAGAAAAAGAGAGAGAAGGTAAGGGTCAAACGAATACTGAGGTCAAAGATAAGAGGACCAAAAGAGCTAGGCATACGACTTTTGATCACATCTAGCGCCCAAGAAAGGCTGGACGAAAAGAAAATAAACAGTAAGGCGAGATTAGCCCAGACAGCTAAAACCAAGTCACGGGCAAAGCCCTGCTTCTCAAGCAAGAAAATAAGCATACCGCCGACCAGGGCCATAGCCAAAGAGGCAATCCAAGAGGAACGGCGGGCAGCGGCAGCCGCGAACATAAGCGCCGGGCAGGCCAGATAGAAAACTTCTTTATGGTCTGGTGCACCGTCCCAGCCGTTAATGCCTTCATCAAACATTTGATAAGAAAGCATTTTGAGCGGCACCACCCAATGTTCAAAGGCGCGCCGCACCTCTTCACTCAAAGAAAAATAGTGCAAAAGGGCGCCAAACAAAGTCAAAATCAAGGACAAGAAACCGGAAGAGAAAGCAAATCGACTGAGAGCAAGAGCATTAAGCCTTAGGGCGGACAAAGTACAAAACAACATAATGACCGGGAAAGGATAATCAAGCAGAGAGGCGATACCGGCCGCAATTCCTAATGCAATCGAAAGATAGCGATTGAAACCAAGCCCCAAACCGGTTAACCAGACATAGACCAGCCAGGGGGTCAAGGTCAAAACCAAGAGAAACTGCACATCACCAAATTGCAATCTTTCATAGATTGTAAAAAGGGCAAGCGCAATCAGGTAAGAAGTGGAAGATGTGTCAATCTGAGAGAGAGCCTTCTGCAGAGCCTCTCTCTCTTCACTAGGTAGAGGAAAAGCCAGCCTGGAAGCCAACTGCCGGCAAGCACTGCGAAACAAATAGTAAGTGGTAAGGAAAGACGAGAGCAAAAGAAAGAACACACCATATTTGGTGTATAGCTCGACACGTAGTGGAAAGAGCCCTCCCAGAAGCTGCTGCAATAAGTAGGGAATTTTCCCGAGTTCGAATACCAGAGGCGGCGCGAAATCGAAGTAATCGACATAAAGACTCTGACCAAAGAGCAAGGTCTGCGAAAGACTGAGATGGAGAGTCAAAAGCGAGGGAAGATCGCCTGAACGCGTTGAAAGATCGTGCAACAAAAAGAGAAGAAAGGGCAAGATCAAGCCGACCATACAAAGATCAAGCTTGGCAATAGGACTAATTGTCTTTGACCGGTCTTCCATGCGCTTATTATCTCCATATATTGATTATGGAATCAACTACGCCAAGAGCCGTTAATGACAGCGAAATGATTCTTGCTTTATGCTTTCTTGATGGAAGCAGCGCCAGAATATAGTCATTATGACAACTCTGGCATTTGAAAAACGAGACCCTGGAATGGTTAACCGAATACGCCGCTGGCTATTGCAGGGCGTAAGAGACCAGAATAAAGGCGAGCATAAAGATAAGGCCCCCTGGTGGCAGGTGATGTGCCTGACTGGGGTCGACTACTTTTCCACACTTGGCTACCAGCCTGGCATCGCCTTCCTGGCAGCCGGTATTCTCTCGCCTTTGGCCACAGCCATAGTCGTGCTTGTCACACTGATTGGTCTAGTACCGCTTTACGGTCGCGTGGCAAAAGCCAGCCCCCATGGGCAAGGCAGTATCGCCATGCTTGAAAAACTTCTGCCCGGCTGGTTCGGCAAGGCCCTCATCTTGATTTTGCTCGGCTTTGCCGCTACCGACTTTATCATCACTATTACTCTTTCGGCAGCAGACGCCACCGCCCACATCGTCGAAAATCCAGCTTGGCCGGCTGCCCTTTCTGACCGCGTCTTGGTCACCTCTGTGCTTATTTTGATTCTCTGTCTCATCTTTTTGAAGGGCTTCAAAGAAGCAATTGGCTTGGCTGTGGTGCTTGTCGGTCTCTATCTGGCAGTCAACTGTTTTGTCGCCTACTGGTCAATTTGCGAAATAATCCACAATCCCTCTCTTTTGCAAAACTGGCATGCAAGCTTGTTCACCCAGTTCAGATCGGTACCGCAGATGATCGGGGTATCGCTCATTCTCTTCCCTAAACTGGCCCTCGGTATGTCCGGGTTTGAAACCGGCGTGGCGGTTATGCCGCTGGTGGAGGGGCTGAAAAAAGGGGAGGAAGAAAAACTAGGGCACGAAGCAGAAGTAGCAGCTCGGGTAAAAAACACAAAGCTTTTGCTTGGCACGGCTGCAATACTGATGGCCGGTCTCTTGCTAATTTCCAGCGTCATTACTACTGTACTGATACCAGCGCAAGCCTTTGCTGAAGGCGGTGAAGCCAACGGCAGAGCCCTAGCCTATCTAGCTCACAAATTTGGCGGGCATGGCTTTGGCACCATATACGATATCAGCACCATCAGCATTCTCTGGTTTGCCGGAGCATCGGCCATGGCCGGTCTGCTCAACCTGGTGCCGCGCTATTTGCCTCGTTATGGTATGGCACCGGGCTGGGCTCAGGCCCTCAGACCGCTGGTATTGTTTTTTACCGCCGTTAGTTTTGTGGTGACAGTTTTATTCAAAGCCAATGTAGACGCCCAGGCTGGCGCCTATGCCACCGGCGTTCTAGTGCTCTTCACCTCTGCCAGCTTGGCTGTGACCATGGCCGCCTGGAAAGAAAGCAAATGGAAGAGAACTCATTACACAGCCATTCTCTTAATTTTCATCTATACAACTATCGCCAATATGCATGAAAGACCGGAAGGTCTGCAAATAGCCTCTTTCTTCATCGGTTCTATACTGCTCACCTCTCTGGTTTCGAGGGCAATGCGCTCACTAGAGTTACGCATAGCCCAGGTAAAATTCGATGATCTAGCGCAGTCTTTCATCGAAGAAGCTCTCAACAAACCGACCAAACAAATAAATCTGCTTACCCACCGCCCCGGTAATACCAATTACCAAGCCAAAGAAAGCGAAACCAGAAAGATTCACAAGCTGACCCATGACGAAGCCGGCTTTATATTTCTAGAAGTAACCCTAAGCGATCCCAGCGAATTCATTGACAACTGTCTTGAAGTAAGCGGGGCGGTCATAGACGGTCATAAAGTCTGGCGCTGCAATAGTCCCGCTATTCCAAACGCCATTGCGGCTATATTGCTGGAAATCAGAGACCGAACCGGCACCTTACCCCATGCTTACTTTGGCTGGACCGAGGGCAGCCCCGTCGCTTATGTCTTCAAATATATTTTTCTTGGTGAAGGCGAAACAGCCCCTGTCACCCGCGAGATTCTGCGCGAGATAGAAACAGACCCGAGCAGACGCCCAGTAGTCATAGTGGGCTAGACCGGTCTAGGGTCCTCAAAAAATCAAGCACTAAACTAAGCTCTTTTGCCGCCCTTAGACTTGCCCACCCCTGGCAAGACAGCCAATAGAGAAGAAGTAAAAGACAAAAGCAAAACCAAGAGGAAGGAACCAACCAAAGCCGGCAAAAGGCGAACCCCTTCTAAGCTCGGTCCAACAGGTCCGATAAGCAAGTCTCCCAGCCAAGCACCAATTATGCCCACCAGAGCCTTGTATAGAAAAGCTGAGCCAGTCTTGGTCTGAGCACCACCAGGCAGAACAGTGGTGGCAAGCCCGGCACAGAGGGCGGAAACGACTATATAAAAGGCAAAGTGCAAAATGTCCATAGGGTTATAATAGCCCTGTCTTTCTTCTAAAAAGCATAAATGAAATGAATCAAACATTGCCCCGTCTCCTCAGTCAAACCCTCGCCCTGACAGCCTTAACCGTTTTGGTAATGGGACTTAGCGCCTGTCAGAGCGACAATCAAGACAACAGTCAGAGCAAAAGCTCGGTCAAGAAAGAAGAAACTTCGGTCACTATAGGGGCTGATGGAAAAACGACAATTACCGAAAAAGAAGTGGATAGCACTGCCGGTAGCGACGATAACCCCGGCAGCCAGAATGAAACAGATAAGACCCTGACCATTGACGATCAAGCGGGCAAAGGCGGCAAGGTCAAAGTAGACCTTCCCGGCATCAAAGTAGACATTGACGAATCGGCCGGTTCTGTAAATGTTTCCACTCCATATGTTGATGTGAAGAAAGATGGGGGTAAGTCACAAGTACAGATCAATTTAGAACACAAAGACTAATTTACGAACTGACTGAATGGACCTAACTATGGAAAAGTGCCTAACTAAAAATAAGTGCCGAACTATAAGCAAGGGACTATATCTGGCCGCCCTGTCGGCTCTAACAATGCAGCAGAGCTTACCTTGTGCAGCAGCTCCTGCTAAGCAAGCAAAGAAGCCCTCCTATCCTTCCAACTTCAGCGGCAATGCCTCTTGGTACGGCATACCCTTCCATGGACGGAAAACAGCCTCTGGCGAAATCTTCAACATGAACAAGCTCACCGCCGCGCATCTTAAGTTACCCTTCCATACCAAAGTGCTGGTTGAAGACCCGAAGACCGGCAAGTCTATAGTTATCAAAGTGAACGACCGCGGCCCCTATGCCCATGGCAGAGTGATGGACCTGGCTAAAGAAGCAGCCAGACAGTTAGGAACCTTGCCTAGAGGCGTAGCCTATATCGACTGTACAGTCATAGACGACGACGACGACTAAACAAATAGCAATTGCCCTATTGACCTTGCTTGGCCTCGATGGCAGAGGCACGCACATTTAAGTTGCGAGCATCAGCCGGCTTGCCCATAAGCTTGAGCAACTTAGCATAGTTTCTTAGCACAGCCGCCACACTGGCATCATCGGCGCCAAAAACTTTCTCTCTAATTGCTAGAGCTCTCTTATACAGCGATTCGGCTTTGTCATAGGCACCTTGCTCGCGATAAGAGCGGGCTAAATTATTGAGAGCGGTAGCCAATTCTGCGCTATCTGGAGCATTCTCGCGCACCGCTAAAGACTTTTCAAAATAGTCGCTGGAATCTTTCTCGCGACCCATCTCTTTATAGAGTATGGCTAAGTCGTTGGCTGCATCAGCTAGTTTGGGGTCTTTGCCATCACCCGCCTGCCTGATGTCGAAAGCCTGCCTCAACAAAGGCTCGGCTTGGTCGTACTTCTCTGACTGTCTATAGAGCTCGCCGAGATTAGCCAGTGCCGGAGCCAACTTCAAGCTAGTCTTGCCGTACTGGACTTCTAAAGTACTGATTGTATCTTTGAAGAGCTTCTCAGACTCTGTGGTGTCGCCTGAGCTAAGTAAAGCCAAAGCTAAATTAGTCATGCGCACCGCATCGGTATCAGCCTTGCTCTCGGGGCTAAGTCCTTTGACGCTGGCTTGCAGTTTCAGGGCTTCGCGATAGTACTTAACGGCATCGTTGTAATCGCCAAGCTCTTTTGAAACAGTGGCTAAATTGTCGAGAGTGACAATCACTGTGGCAGGTTCATCAGCGGCACGCCCAGCCAATAGATTGTAAGCTTCGAGCAATAGGGGCTTAGCTTGATCGAACTCGCCCTTTTCGCGGTGCAAGCGTGCCAGATTGTTCAATGCCGCTGCCTTATTGAGGTCTTTATCTTCGCCTCTGACACCGTTTCCCCCGCCGGACTGAGCCAAAACATCTTTGTACAAAGCCTCAGCTTCTTCTGCCTTGCCTTGCTTGCGCAAGACCAGAGCAAGGTTGTTCTGGGCAATAGAAAGAGCGGCATTATCACCCGAGGCACGGGCCAACTCGATTACCCGGCGCAAGCGCAAAGCGGCATCATCGAGCTCGCCGGTCTCGATTGAAATGCCGGCCAGAGCATTGACTAGAGGAATAAGTTTGACGTCTTTGTCCGAACCCTTTTCGATTATGGTTACTGCTCTCTGATAAGCCAGACGTGCGTCTTGATAGCGCTTAGCCGCTTTATAAAGCTGACCGAGGTTGCCCAAAGTGGAAACCAATGACTCGTCTTCAGCACCATAGGACTTTTCTTTAAGAGCAATCGCCTCTTTGAACAATGATTCAGCTTCATCGCTCTTACCAGCCTTAACCAAAGCCATAGCCAGATCATTTATCGAAACCGCAACAAACTTTGGCTCCAAACCACTGCTTTTGGCTTCATCCAGAGCTTTTCGATAACTCTCTACTGCTTTATCGAGACTACCGGCGGCTAAGCCTGACTGACCCTCTTTGAGATACTTTTCCCAGGTGACTGCATCGGCAAAGGCCAAAGGCTGACTGAAAGAAAGGGCGAGAAGCAGAGCTAGCTGTGTTTTGTTGATTCTTGACATGAACTTTTCAATTAGAATTTCGTATTGAGGCATCACAAGGGTATTTTAAGCCTTTGTCTGGCTGCGGTCATGAAATTACTTGCAGATTCAAATATATAGGCAGGTCAGGGCTCAAGGCGCCCGCAGCTTGCCAATCTCTTCATTGAGCCGCCAGTTCTCGCGGTAAAGCTCTTCCATCTTCTGCAAGAGCGCCCCCTTGTCATCGACCACTCTGTCAGTCAGTCCATCGTCAAGGGCCTTTCGCCCCCTCTTCACCCAATCTTTAACCACAGGCAGAGGCACCTGCTTTTCTGAGGCAGCCTGCTCTTCGCTCCAGACCCCGCTTAAGACCTTGAGGACAATTTCTCGACGGGCGGCAGTGCTGTATCTAGTCAGATCAACCTTGCCCCCGGTGAACTTATAAACTTGCGCCCCATCAACCTCACAGACCCGGCTATAGGCGCTCAAATATTTATCGACAAAGTTATAGGGCTTGATCAATTCGGCAATTGGACATTCCTGCACCAAAACCAAGTTCACCTTATTTTTAGCGATGTCCTTGCCGAACCTCTCAATGGTATCGGCTTCCAGACGGTCAAAGACCGCACTCAAAGAAGGCTTGGTCAGACGCGCCTGCGAAATCATAGTAAGAGGATAACCATAAAGAAAAACACTGCCCGGCGGACGACCGGCCTGCAACTGAGCCGGATAGCCAGGTCTTATTCCCGACCCCATATAGACAACGGTATCGTGAGCGCCTGTATTTTCTACGATAGTATAAAAAGTATCATCAAAGTCTACACGAGGATTGAAGCCGCTAAAGCCAATCTTGCTCAGGTCGAAGCCTTCTTCTTTGGCTACTTCATAATCACGTTCGTTCATTGTGAAATACTCGCCGGTATAATTAACCGAATAGATGAACAAGCCCAGTGAAGCCAAAAGAGCGATACCTGGCACACGTTCTTTAAAACGCTCGTAAACGATATTAAATACGGTGCCACACTCCAAGGCCAAAAGCAGCTGACTATAGAGAGCCATGGGCAACAGTCGATAAGTCCAGGCATGCCCTCCAATCAGATAATTGAAAAGACCGGCAAGGGCCAACATAAAGGCACCGCTCAACCAGGGATTTCGCCTGCGCAAGATTACAAAAAAGAAAGCTCCGACCAAAAACTGATTAAAGGGCTCGGTAAAGTAATAGGTGCCGCAAAGTGAATGCATAAAGCTCTTAGCGCCCCAGAGACTGCCGTATTGATAGACAGTAAGCGCCAAATCGAAGAAGACGCGCAATGCTTGCTTAGGCAAAGAGAAGAAACAAACTAGATACACTAGCGGGGGCACAAGCAAAGCCAATAACTCTAGATAAGGCAAGCGCCTCCCGGCTGGCCTGAGCGAAAACTTTCCGGCATAAGAAAGAAAACCAAGCTCGGCAAAGAGCCAAATCAAGGCAAAATGCGGCTTAAGAGACATCAACAAGCCGGCAAGAGCGCCGGTAATAATTGCCAACCGCTTATCTATTTCTTTCTCTTCCTGCTTGAGATAACGCAAACCCCTAAGAAAGAAGAAAGGCATAAAGCCAAGCGTAAAGAGATGCTCTCTTTGCCCATGATCGGCGATCAAGCCCTGCGAATACAAGGCAAAAGCAAAGAGCATCGGCACAAAGGCCGGTGCCAAAAGAGTGCGACGAAAGACTAAAACGAAATAAGCACACAAGGCAGTGCTGACAATGTGAAAACACTGCACGGTAACATTTAAACCCAGGGGCAAGGGCCAATGGAAAAGTTTTGCCACCGCCACAGGTATCACATTCAGATACATAATCAAGGGTGGATTGAAGTCGAAGAAATCGAGATAGGGCACCTTACCCTGTAAAATAAGATTACCGCTCTCGACATAAACAGACTGATCGGCGCTTATGGCCAGCTGGTGCAAAAACCAATATGGAAATTTAGAACTGAGGATGGTTAGGAAAGAAAAAACCACCAACAAAAAAACCAGATCAAGGCGCCGAATTTTCTCTTGCTTGAGACTATCCACCCTCTAGCCCCCCGGTGCGACGCGGTCTTGGTGGTGGTGCAAGCAAGCTTGCATTTCTGCGCATGAAAGAATCGAAGCCGAAATAATAACCAAGAAACTCGCGCGGTTGACGGTTATCACTCTGAAACAAGCAAAAGCCGCCCTCGCTATAATTCTCTCGCAAAAGCTTGAGCAGCCCATTTGCTTCCATAAACTCTTTGAGATAACAACCATGTACCAAAACCAAATCGGCCCGGGAACTGGAAAACTCAGCTTCTAGATTACCGACTATAAGGTTCTTTAGACGCTTCCATCGCTCATCTAAAAGGCAAAGTCGCTCCAGCTTCATCAAAAGCCTTATCGGACGACTATTAACAAGCATGGTGCCGGAACTACGCTCTAAATTTAAAAGCAAGGGGAAAGTCGAATCAGGATAATCACAAAACATGGCAACGGGATGCTGCCATTGCGAGTGCTGCTGCACAAACAAATTGACATCGGGTAATTGGCTCTTTTCTTTGGGATGAGGGTTGATTCCTTCGCTATAGTCATGCTCGATGCTGACGGCAAAATAGCCGGCATAAAGAACAACGGCGGCGCTAAGCCCCACTGTGACAAAACGCCTGCAGGCGCTTTCCGCCTTAGAGAGACTGCGACTGACATAAGCAAGACAAAGCAAAGCAGACAAGATAAGCCCCGACATGGCCAAAACGATATCGCGAGTAAAGCCTTGTTTCTCTAAAATAAAGAAGAAGAGCCCGACAACACCAGTGGCGATGGCAGGTCTGAGAACCGGAAGACGACGGTCAATGAAGATATAGAGGATGCAGACAGCGACGAAAAAATAAAACACATACGAAAGATCCGGCGAAGAACCTTGCCCCTGAATCATCTCATCTAGTTCGCCGAATTGTAGCTGTCTAAGCGGAATGATCCATTCGAAATAAGCTTTCTGCATCGCCTCCGGCCACTTGCGCAAGCGCAGGAATACCACCATGGCTGAAAGGGCATAACCAAGCAGATTGTAGGAAAGAACCGGTTTGAACTGCCAGAAACTAGCTACCAGAAATAATTCCAGCACCAAAGGCACCAAAATGTAGGGATATTCGAGCGAAAAGGCAAGCCCGACCACTGCACCCAGAGACAAAGAGAGCCAGACCGAAAACTCGATGCCTCGATAAGCCAAATAGCGCATCAAGAGCCAGGGAATGGCAGCCAAGCCCATAAGATATTGCACTTCGCCAATCTGAAAACGAGCCATATAGCCAAGCAATACCGGGGCAAGGGCAAAGGGCAAAGCCGCCAGTTCGATCTCGCAAGCAAGCGGCAGAGATTGCTGGCTCGCTCCAGCAGCCTCACTCGGGACAGCAATAGTTTCAGATTCTATTGGTTCAGATTCTATTGGTTCAGATTTGGTACTTTCAGGTCGCTCAGCCAAGCGCTTTAGGGCATGACGAGCCAAGAAAAAGGCAGCCAGGGAAGAGAGCAAGGTAAGGAAAAGGAAGAGAGACTTTACAACTTCTTCAAGCCGACAAGCCAAACCAAATGAAAGCAAGAGCCCATGCAACAAGGGAGGAAACTTGAAAAGTTCATACACGATGGGCTGGCTGAGATCGATAAAGTCGATATAAGGCACCTGGTCTTGACAGACCAAGCCATTAATATAGAGCCGCTGAGCCACCAGACTAGAGAGGTCGCCGCGGCGGTGCAAATAGTCATAAGCAATAAAAAGAAAAGCGGGAAGAACCAGCGCCCCATAGGCCAACCAGGAAGCAAGCCAGGAGCCGCCTCCAGACTGCTGTTTCTCCTGAGAACCTTCCTGCACCGCCAATCCCCCAACTTATGTCAATAGTATCATTTACTGCTGCAATTTATAAACAGCACTGCCTTCGCAATAACCCAACAAACTATATCCCTGCAAATACTTGTCGACAAAGCCGAAACGCACCAGTTCAGCCCCGATAGGCTCCAGTTGCAAGTAAACCAGGGTGGGCTTCCTCGCCACTATGTCATTACCAAGTTCACTAATCATTTTCTCTTCCAAGAGTTGAAAATGTTGGCGCCAGCCCTCATCTGTTTTTGAGCGCGCAGCCTGCAAAAGCATCATTAGAGGGAAATAGAGATAACGACTGCCTGGTCTTCGATCGGCTTGCAACTGGGCTGGATAGGCTGGTCTTATGCCGCTCGATATAGTCAACACACTCTGACCGGCAACACTGTTTGCAGTTATCGATAAAAAAGCAGAGTCGAGATCGCTGAGCGGACTGCCGGCAAAAGCACCACTTTCAGCCTTGAACATTGGCGCCGCTTGCACGGCAAGTATTTCGTGTACGGTCTTAAAGCCGGTCAAATACAAAGCCGCAAAAGACACTACAGTCGGTATCAAAGAGAATCTCAAAAGCAAGCTCTGAGGCAATCTCAAAGATGTGATTTGCATACGAGAAAATCTCACCCAGAGAGCATCGAAACCAGTATAAAGGAGGGCATAAAGCAGACTAAACAAAGCAAGCAAGCTAAAGAGTTGCAAAGGCAAAATACGGTAAGTCCAGGCCTGGGCACCGACTAAATAGTGCAGCAAACCAGCCAGAGCCATAAGAAGGTTGACCAAGCCCAAGCGTCTAAGCAAAGGCGGAAAGTTTTGCCAGGCACCGGTGATATAGACAAGCAGCGCCGCAAACAAAAGCAATAGCGGATAGTAGAAATAATCGAAGCCGCATAGACAATGCATAAATGACTTAGCGCTCCAGCTAGAGCCATAAAAATAAAGCGGCAAGGCCCGCTGAAAATAGATGCGCCAAGCCTCAAGCGGCAAAAGCACACTGCCGACATTGATTGCCGCATAAAGCAGTCCTAGAGACTTTAGCCCCGGGTCAAAGAGCCGCCCCTTTCTCCAGATATAAATCGTTCCCTCCAAGAGCAAGACAAAGATGAGAAACTGCGGCTTAAGAGCCAAACCAAGAGCGGCAAGCAAGGCTAAGCCGACTCTTAGCCGGCTACTAAAGACGGCTTTTGCGGTCTCACCGGCAGTCGAAACTATTCGATAAAGCAACCAGGGTAGAAAAGTCAGCAAGAAGAGATGCTCGCGCTGACCGAAATCGGAAGTGAGGGATTGATTGAAAGATAGATAAACCAGAAGGAAGGGAAACCTGACGTAAATTGGAATTTCGCTCTTGTTTAGCTGCAATAGTCGAAACAAGAGGACAAATGAAGCTAAGAAAAGAAACTCGATGCTTAGGTTGAAGACCAGAGGCAAAGGCAAAGAGTTGAGCCCGGGCAGCTTTGCCACCGCCACCGGTATTACGCTCAGATACATAATCAGAGGCAGATTAAAGTCAAAGAAATCGAGGTAAGGCACCCGCCCCTGCAAAATCAGCTTGCCGCTCTCAAGATAGAGAGCTTGGTCGGGCGAAATGGCGAGCGGATGCAGAAAGATAAAGCTCAACTTGTAGACGGTCATAGCGATGGTAACGACCAGCAAAAGCCCTAGAGAAACAGCTTCAATCTGCTCCTCTTTCTCACAGTTCGGCTCATCATCTGCGCTGCCGATAATCTTAATTCCTTATTTTGAGACCTCAAATAAGCAGTACAAAACAATCTTACTGAACTATACTTGACTTATGTCATTTGCCCTTGTGTCATTTACTATCTAAATATTTGTGCCCAGCCCGGGAGCCAGTTTGATAGACAACCACCCGATTCTCGGACCAGCTCGATTATATTTCAACCAGCAGAAGCATGTCGAATTGGACGAGACGGCGCTTCGCTATCTTTCTTTCGAACTGGCTGAAACCTACAGCCTGCCGCCGGTAAGGGCACTACATTGGCTATCGGCAGCCCCCGCCCAAGTGCAGCAATATATAACTCGCAAAAGTCTTTATGAAGCAGTGGAGTTCTTAGCCATTTTCCACGCTCTTGGATTTTGCTATTGGACCGAACCGCGCTGGACCTATGCCAGCTATGGCACCACTTACAATGGCAGTCTGGCTCTCTTACACAGTTTGAGAGAAAATATCGACCGCCTCAAAGAACTCTACCAAAAACCTGGCGCTAAACCGTCCGATTTAGCTCTAGCCTTGAGCGGACAAAACTCACTGGCTCTGATGGAAAGACGTTTCGCTAACTTTATGGAACTAATGCAAGCTCTTTCAGAGGGTTTTGGCGATGAGCTCTTAAAGAAAGAGAAAGCCCTGACTAAAGCCTACAAAATCAAGGAGCGCTTGCCGGGCTATCAAGACAAGAGCAAAACCACACTTGCCTCAGGCGAGACGATAGAGATCAACTTTCTCAAACGCGCCCAGCTTTTGGTTAGCGACATCGACTATATGATGCGCTTCAAGAAGATTGAGGGACTGGCACAAATAGATGGACTGGAGCAGATGGAGGAATTGACAGCCTTTGCCGACTATAAACTACCTCAGGTCTTGAGAGACTGGGGAGTCTTTAACTACAGCAAAGAACTGACCGACTTGATCGATAAGAAGACCGTGCTCGCCCAAGACAGCCCGGAAGAGATAGCAATTAGATGCGCCACTCTGGTGGCGGTGGAAAAGCTGAAAGAAGCTCTGACCCGACTTTTGACCGGCACGAAATTGAAGTCTTCTGAAGTAGATAACTTACTTTGGCTCAAGTCGCAAAAGGAAGCCAATGACAAAACCCGACCCTACCACCGCTGTTTGACCGATCGTTATTGACTATCGTCCGATTCAAATTGAGGCACAGACCTAGCCTCGACCAGCCTAAGGGACGGACAGTTAACCATAGCCTTCTTCAATGCCGCCACCTGCGGCTCGCTCCAGAGCGAAACATCAATTTTTAGATCTTTCAGATTTTTGCACTGGCTTAAAAAAGACAATACCTTAGGATCAATACGATCACCGCTCAAGTCAAGCATAAAAAGACCCGAGGCAAGCGGCTTCAACTCATGCAGGTCGCGCCCGGCAACACCACAATTGATAAGCTTCAAAGAAAACAGCCCTTCCAGTCGACCGACAAGAGAAAGCGACGCATCATCGAGGGGCATATCTTCCAGACTAAGCATTTGTATAACACCCGGCTTAAGCTTGCCTAAAAGCGGTTTGATATCGCCTGGCATCTTGGCCAACTCTAAACTTTGCAAATAAGATAAGCGCTTCAGCCGAGTCAAAGCTTCGGCACTGATTTTTGTGTGCCTGACATTGAGATATTGCAATGAGGCAAAGCCGTCGATGCTTGAAAGCAAGCTATCATCAGCCTCAGTGTGTTGCAGATCCAGCTTTTTCAGCCCCTTAAAATAAGAAGCGGTTTGAAGAAAGCGGTCTAGATTTTGAGCCCCTTTTGGAAAATGCAGACTATCGAGAACATCGCTGTCAAAACCCAAAAGAAATTGCGGTAAGGCTAAGAGGTCGGCTTTGACAGCCACAGCCAGATGCTCAGCCGGACCGACACGCAAATATCGCCCGTTGAAAAAATCGAGGGGACGCTCGACATTGAGGTTGGCGTCATGTACAAAGAGAGGTGAATACGGCATTTTCTCCGGCAGCAAGTAAACCCGCCCACCCAAGACTGAATTGCCGACCAAAGCAGGCCGCGCATAGCTAGCCGGTCTTACCGCCGTTGCCGCCTGCAAAAGCTGCCTTCTGTGAGCTTCTTCATCGGCCAAACTTGGAGTAAGACTTTTGCTGGCCAGAGACGCCCCGCTCTCTACGCCGCTCTCCAAGCTGCCCCCAGCCTTGCCCGGGTTCTTGCCCCAACCAAAGATCAGCAGTATCGAAACACTGCCAAGCAGGGCCAGCACGCCCAAAATCAAAGATAAGCGCGAAAAGACCTTGACCATATCTCTTTCGGCATCGCTCTCAAAAGGCGAGGTTTCGCCCTTAAGCTTGCGCCTAAAGGCAACCAAATCAACAAGAGCCTCGGCCGCCGACTGATACCGTTCATCAGCTTTCTTAGCTAAAAGCCGACAGACAAAGTCTTCTAAAAACAAATCGTAATCGATGGTGCTATTCAACTGCGCAAGCCTCGGAATAGGCGCTTCCTGATGCAAGACCAGGGTTTCCATAAGATTGTCACCGAGAAAAGGCGGTGCCCCGGTGAGCATCTCAAAGAAAGTAATGCCAAAAGAATAAAGATCTGATCGAGCATCGAGAGTACGCCCAAGACTTTGCTCTGGACTGATATAGACCGGTGTACCAATAACATCACGAGAACCGGTCAAGCCAAGGCTTTCACCCCCCTCAGAAACAGTGGTGCGAGCCAAGCCAAAATCGAGCAGACAAGCCGAGATTTGACTATCTTCCTGCCCGACCAAAAATATATTGCCAGGCTTGATATCGCGATGAATCACACCTCTACTGTGGGCGTAGGCAAGCGCTTCTAAAATAGATATGGCTATATCTATCGCCAAAGCCATGGGCAAGGGACTTTGACGTGCCAAGCGACTGTCTAGGGTCTCACCTTCCATAAGCGACATTACATAATAAAGCGTGGCTCCATCATGCACACCGCAGTGAACAATCTTGATCACACCAGGATGGTCCAGCCTTCCCACCAAAAGAGCTTCTCTGATAAAGCGCAATCTCTTTTTCTCGACCAGAGATGCTTTATCGTTCAAGACTTTCAAAGCCAAGCGACGGCCGCTTGTTATTTCGGTTACAGCATAGACATCACCGGCTCCACCGCGACCAAGTAGCGACTCTATGCGGTAAGAACCATCTATTATGCTGTCTTTGGCAAAATCGATTTCGACCTCTCTCGGTCTGCCTGCTATCTAACAAGCCTCTCAGGCAACTAAGAGGGCTTGCCCCAATACCAGCCTTGACCAAAAGGAACACCCATTTCGACAAGTAGATCAAGTTCTTCGCGACACTCGATACCCTCAGCTACCAAATCGGCACCAATACTATTAACCACTTTCACTAGCCTCTTCAAAAGTCTAGCCTTAGCAGGATCGGCCGAAATACCAGAGACATATTTGCGGTCTATTTTGACTATATCAGGCTCAAGAATAATCAAGCTCTCTAGCGAGCTTCTACCAAAACCGACGTCATCGATTGCCACCAAAAGTCCACGCTCCTTCAGGGCGTGCACATGCTCCCGCAAATAAGCCGGATCACCTATAAACTGTTGTTCGCTAATCTCGATACAGAAAGTACCTTCATGTTTTTCGAGGGGGAAAAGAGTAAGCAGCCTCTCAATTGGAGTATCCATAATTGTGGAAGGGAAGAGGTTGACGTGGAAACGCGCCTTTTGGTCGAACTTGCTGTCTGTGCAAGCAGCCAGACAGGTCTTGAGACAGCGCAGGTCGACAATGGTTAACAGGTTGTGTTCCACCGAGACCCTAAAGAGATCGTCGGGCATCTCAAAAGCACCGGCTGGACCACGGCTCAAGATTTCATAACCGACAACTTTCTCGTCGGCCAAGTGAAAAATCGGCATAGAAACTGCCCGGAAACAATCGCCTTTGCGCAGTTTCTCGGTTAATTCGTCTAATGCTTGCTTGTCTGGGCTGAGTGACGGCGCCTGACCAGGATTCTTCTCACCGCTGGAAACTCGGTTCTTACCGAGCAATTTGGCTTCACGCACTGCCAGCCTAGCTAAAGAGAGAACTTCTTCTATTGAACAAAACTCATAAGGCAAAGCCAGAACACCAATACTAGAGGTGACTCGCACTGTCTCAGAAGCAAGACGCAAAGGCGACTCGCCCACAGAAAGCCTTATTTTTTCAGCCACCATCATGCCTTCAGCAATACGTGTGTCGGGCAAGATAAGCAAAAATTCGTCGCCGCCCATACGAGCCAGATGGTCGGTGGGGCGAACTGTTTCTCTGATTCTTTCGGTGATTTGTCTGAGCACGACATCACCTACGGCATGACCGAACTGTCTATTGATGCGATCAAAATCGTCACAGTCGATAAGCAGGGCGACAAGATTCCAACCGCCGCGCTGCGCTCTCACATATTCTGCTTCTAAGGCATTCTCAAGACCGGCACGGCTTAAAGCCTGGGTGGAGGCATCGACATTGGCTATCATTTCCAGCTGCTTCTCAGTGAGAACCAGCTTTTCGCGCAAAGCTTTCAGATCATCTTCTAATCTTTTCAAAGTTGAGGCATAGCGAATAGATTGCAAGAAGAGACGACCGTCCAATTCTTCCTTAACTAGAAAATCTTTGACACCTTGTTTGACTGCTTCGCTGGCCATCTTATCTTGCTTGGCCGAACCGAGCATGACAACTGGCACACTGGCATCTTTCTCTTTCAATTTCAAAAAGCCGGCTAGGCTATCACTGCTCTCCCCCGAGCGCGACACATCCAAAACAACAACGTCAATATTTCCTTCGGACAAAACCTTAAGCCCACCGGCCAAATGGTCGGTGACCTCCATGGTGAATTCGTTCGCCATTGTCTGAATGACATCTTTAAGGTTCGGAGCTACCTCCTTGCCATCCTCTATCAGAAGTACTTTAGTTTTCCTGGCTTCCATTTCACCACCGAACAAGGGCTTCCACATTGTAAACCCGCAACACTCTTGACAAAACCGTCGGGCTAATTCTATCTACCCTCAAATTGTTCCCCGTTTAACGCTCGCTCAAAATATTTTGCGAATGATCAAGCGTGGACCCGCCCTGCATAGTAACCTTAATGGTTAGTTCCCCGCCTAAAGACTAATCAAACTTGAATCTAGAAGAGACACCACCTTCGAATGCAGGCGAAATTGCCGATGCCGCAGACAAATCGGCAGACAAATCGGCAAGCAAAAATATTCTCAAGCACCTGGCCTCTTTTGCCATTTCTGGGGTATTGCTTTACTTTGCTTTCAATAAAGTCGATCCGGCTGAAATCTGGCGCTATACCCAAGAAATGAACCCCTGGCCCTTGGCCATTGTTGTGGTAACAGCCCTGGCCAGCCATGTTTTGCGAGCCTACCGCTGGACAATCTTGCTCAAGCCTTTTGCCGGCAGACAGATTAACCTAGTCAATTCATTTTATGCCGTCATTTTAGGCTATGCCATTAATGTGGCCATTCCCCGCGGGGGCGAAGTGGCGCGCCTACTTTCCATCTGCAAAGACGAAAAACTTGCCTGGCCAGGCGTTCTTTCCACCTTGCTGGTGGACCGCATGCTCGACATGGCTCTGCTTGTCTTCCTGCTTGGTACCTGTCTGGTCTTTCTCCCTCAAAGTTTCCTAGAGACCTTCCCGGCGCTGCTCAAGGGCGGTATCGGTTTGCTTATCGCCACAATTATCGGACTCTTGCTTTTACCTTATGCCGGGTCGATTTTGCGTTTTTTACTGAAGCAGAATTTTATTGCCGGCAAACTGCCTAAATCAGTTCTCGATAAACTAACCGAAATGGCCGAGCAGTTCGACTCGGGCACCCGCGCCCTCAAGGACCCGGTCGGCTATCCCCTGATTGCCGCCCTCAGCTTTGTAATCTGGGGGCTTTACTGGTGCAACTTTTACTTTATGTTGCCGGCCTTTCATCTAGAAAAAATTATCGGACCGGTAGATACACTGATTATTTTCACCATAGGTTCAGTCGGGGTTCTCATCCCCACTCCAGGCAATGCCGGTTCTTTTCACTATCTGGTCTGCCAATCGATGGAACTAGTGGCGCCTCAAGTATCTAAAGCACAAGCTCTCGCCTATGCCACCATCTTGCATGTTCTCACCTTCGTTTTGACCAACTGCATCACAGCCGCCTTGCTATTTTTGTTTAGAAAGTCGAGTAAAAAGTAAAAACTAAATATGATTGAAAGCCTGAAACTTACCCCCTTTGAATTTCAACAACAGTCAACCAGTGACTTTGCCGCCCAGCATCTCAAAGCCAAGGCCGCTATTTTAGATGTGGGCGCCGGCAGCGGACAGATAGCCAAAAACCTTTGTCAGAAAGGGTTTCAGGTCACCGCCCTTGATCGCAAATTTGAGGGCGAGGCAGCCAATCTAAAAACAGTAAAAGGGCTAAAACTAATAGAAGGCGACTTTCTTGCAGTATCTGATCTGAAAGAAGAAAAGTTTGATGCCCTGCTCTTCAGCAGAGTTTTGCATCATCTTGTCCCCTTGCGCCAAACCAGTGCCAGAGCAAGATCTCTTCTAAAAGAGAAAGGAAAAATCATCATCGAAGATTTCTCCTACGAACGAGTCGATGAAAGAACCTGTGCCTGGCTCTTTCCCTTGGCCGCTTTGCTCTGCGACCGCTATAGATCGAACAGCCAGGAAGACAAACCTGGAAACAGACATGCCTGGCTGTGCCCTCCCCGCGGCGGGCTTTCCATATTAGACTCCGATAGCCCCGAAGTTTATGTCCGTCAAGCTTTAGAAGTTTGGCGGCGCCACCACGAAGAGAAGCACCACATCGCCCCTTTCGAACATATCAAAAGTGTCTTGGACGATGACTATGTGGTGGAAATGGAAGCAAGAGTGCCCTACCTATTCCGCTATCTCTGCGATCTTTTGCCCGACACTACCGACGGTGGCATAGAGGCAGCCAAGCTTGCGCACTGGGAAGCAGCTCTAGCTGAAAGCGGCGCCATAGCGCCGGTGGGTGTGCGCATAGTGGCCACTCTCAAGAGCTAAACTAAAGCAAGCGCAAGCAATAAATTAGGGGCGCGCTTTTTGACAACGCGGACAAAAATGGCTGGACCTTCCGGCTATTTTCACTCTGGCGATGGCACTTTGACAATGCAAGCAGGGGGCGCCGGTACGACCATAAACATAGGCCTGATTTTGGTAATTGCCGTTCACGCCTTCGGCATTGACATAGTCTCTTAAGGTAGAGCCGCCCGATTCAATACCCATGGTCAAAACAGCCCTGACATTCTCGGCTAGTTTTTCATATTCTTTCTTTTTGAGAGAACCGGCTTTTCTCTGCGGATGCACACCGCTCAAAAAGAGTGCTTCGTCGGCATAGATATTGCCCACGCCAGCCACCAAGCGTTGGTCTAAAAGGGCCGACTTAACAGCCTGACTTTTGCCCTCGAATAACTCTTGCAATAACTCTCCAGAAAGCCCGCCGCCCAAATTATCTTGCGCCAGAGGCTCTACACCAAGCTCAGCAATTGAGGGCACGACCTCTTCTAGACTGAGGTGGTCGGGCTTAAACCAGAGCCTACCAAAAACACGCATGTCTTCAAAATGCAATTCTCTGCCGCTGCTCAATTTAAAGAGCACACGCAGAAAACGCCCACGTTCAACAGCTTTTCGTCCACTCATCCCTTTCACAATGAGCCGACCCGACATACGCAAATGACAAATCAGAGAAGCGCCGCCTTCTAATTCGATCACTATATATTTGCCTCGTCTCCAGGCTTGCAAAAATTTCTTTTGCCCCAAAGAGCGGCAAAAGAGAGCGACATCAGGGAAGGCAACCGAATCTTCCCGCAGCACTTTCACCGAGACAATATGATCGCCGCCTATTGAAGCATTTAAGCCACGCACTACAGTTTCTACTTCGGGCAATTCAGGCATTAGAAAAACCTATCAACGGCATTGGTGGCTTAGGTGCTCAGTGGGAAGCGAAGAAGAAGGCCGCCCCCAAAATGCAATAGACCGCCAGAAGCTGCACGCCCTCCAGCCAGTTGCATTCTCCATCGGTGGCAACGAAAGAAAGAATAATCACCGAAACCACAATTGACAAGATTTCTACTTCTGAAAAGCAAAGATCCATGGGATGACCGGTGAAATAGCCGACGAAAACAATCACGGGAGCGACAAATAAAGCAATCTGACTGCCAGAACCGAGAGCTATATTGATTGAGAGATCCATCTTGTTTTTGTGCGCCATCAAGATAGCAGTGCTGTGCTCGGCAGCGTTACCGACAATGGCGACAAGAATTACACCTATAAAGATGTGGCTGAGCCCGAGAGCTTCAGCAGACTGCTCTACGGCATTGACAAGATACTCAGAAAGCACAGCCACGGCGACTGTGGCAAGCAAAAGTACAGCGCTCGATTTGCCTACGCCCCAGCCTGAGGTTCCTAGAGCGACATCCTTTTCTTCACCATCATTACTAAAATAAAGCTGCTTGTGGGTTTTGAGACTGAAAATCAGACTAAGCACATAGGTGACGAGCTGAATGGCGGCAATGGCCAGGGCCAAGTTATAGTTGCTAGGCTGAGCGACCTTGCCCCCATGGGCATTAGCCAACTGAAAGACAGCCGGAACAGTGAGGCTGATCGCGGCCAAGGCAAGTAAAGTAGCCGAGGTAGTGGCGGCTGTGCGGTTGAAGTACTGCGTTTGATAGCGGAATCCGCCCACCAACATTGAGGCGCCCAGTACCAACAGGATATTGCCTATTATGGAACCGGTTATGGAAGCCTCCACAACATCGATAAGCCCGGCACGTAAGGCCGCCAGAGCAATAATCAGTTCACAAGCGTTGCCGAATGTGGCGTTCAAAAGCGCCCCCCAGCCCGAACCAATGCGATCTGCCAGGTACTCGGTGGCTTTGCCCATCAGACCGGCCAGGGGCACAATCGCTATGCAGGCGCTAAGAAAGATAATCACCGGCGACCAATGCAGGGCGCTGCCAATGATTGGCACCGGCAAAAAAACCAGAAGGAGATTGAGGGCGTGCTCTAAAGTAATCTTCATAAGTGGGGTTGATACCAGACCCGGTATTAAATTAGTAACCGATAAAAATTGACCGCAGTCAAAGCTACCAGATTTCTTACCCGATAATCTTTTAACTTACGTTTCTAGACATTGAAAAAGGGCCGGATCATGACAGGCTCATGAACCACAAAGCCAAACAGGGACTGCTCTGAGAAAAATTTAAGTGCTTGCCGAGAGGTAACTGTGGCCATATCGGCTGCATATAAGCGTTAACATATTGCAACGTCTTTGAAAGGCAAGATTTTTGCCTTTTTAGTGAGACGCTCGAAAAGCAGTTTTATTTCTGGAGGAAATCTCTATGGTAGCGGTCACGTCGGCGGATAAACCGACTATGGAATGTGAGACAGAGCACTTTCTCGGCGCCCAGCGTCAGCTCGACGAAATCGCAGAGGAGATGGGCCTCGATAGAGAGTTGCACGAACGTCTCAGATATCCCAAAAGAGCCCTGATCGTCACCGTGCCGGTGCGCATGGATGACGGTTCGGTCAAAACCTTCACCGGCTACAGAGTGCACCACGATGTCACTCTCGGACCGGCAAAAGGCGGTATCCGTTTCCATCCAGAAGTAAACCTGGGCGAAGTATCTTGCCTGGCTATGCTGATGACTTGGAAATGCGCCCTCATGGGTCTGCCCTACGGCGGCGCCAAAGGCGGCATCAGAGTAGAGCCCTGGAAATTGACCACCGGTGAAACCGAGCGCCTGACCAGACGCTATACATCTGAAATCATCAATTTGCTCGGACCCGACAAAGATATTCCCGCTCCCGACATGTATACCAATGAACAGACTATGGCCTGGATAATGGATACATACAGTATCAACGTCGGTCACACCGTTCCTTCTGTAGTCACCGGCAAGCCTGTTTCCATCGGTGGTTCCTTCGGCAGAACCGAGGCCACCGGTCGTGGTGTCGCCTACTGCGTGCGCCGCGCCGTCAACCACTTCAACATCAAGAGCGATGCTCCTAAAGTTGTAGTGCAAGGCTTTGGTAACGTCGGTGCCGTCACAGCCAAACTCTTGCACCAAGCCGGCTACAAAATAGTAGCTGTCTCCGATGTCTACGGCGGCATCTACAATCCAGACGGGCTCGACATTCCGCGCCTGATGGCTTATGTTTCTGAAATGGGCAAAGTGCAAGGCTTCCAAGATTCACAAGAAGTCGCCAACAAAGACTTGCTCACCTTGCCTTGCGATGTCTTGGTCCCTGCCGCCCTCGGCGGTCAGATAACCGAAGCCAACGCCGACAAGCTCAATTGCAAAATCATTGTTGAAGGTGCAAACGGTCCGACCACACCAGAGGCAGACAGCATCTTGCATGACAAAGGCATAATCGTTGTGCCAGACATTCTCGCTAACGCCGGCGGCGTCACAGTCAGCTATTTCGAATGGGTACAAGGCATGATGCATCTCTTCTGGAGTGAAGACGAAGTCAATCAGCGCCTGGAACAGATCATGGGCAGAGCCTGCGATCAAGTTCTTGAGCTATCCACCAAGAGCAAACTGAGACCCAGAATGGCGGCTCTCCGCATCGGTGTTTCCAGAATCGCCGAAGCCAAGAGACTGCGCGGTCTTTATCCATAAGACCGACAAAGCAGTCAAGAGAAATCAGCTCGACCGAAGCACTCGCCTCTTCACAAGGCGAGTGCTTCTTTTCTACCTCTTATTTTGTTTCATAGTTCTCTATATGTGGCAAACTGATAGTAATCACTATCTAAGCGTTGGAAATGTTTTCATCAAGGAATTCTCAAGCAGGTAAGGGAAACGCGCCGATTCCGCGTGGCATCCGCTTGCCTAAAGTCTCAATACTGCCCTCTTACAACGACATTCACTTCTTGCATCAAGAAGCTTGTAAAGTGCCGGGTCGTCTTGTTGAACAGCCTTTTTCAGTAACTGAAGGTTCGCAAGAATATCTTTTGACCGTCAAGTTTGAACAAGAGATCGGACTGCCGGTTTGGACCCTTTCGCAGATGACCAATCAGGGTCACCAAGTTATCTTTCAACATGCTGAAAGCGATGTCAGTCTTGTTGCCAACATAGTCTTGAGCGGCTGTGGCTGCGACCCGTTGGCAGACAGTGTGGCTGACTCTTTCATGGGCACTGATTCAATGTCCAACCTCAAACCGGTTGGCAACACTTCAGCTGAAATGCCCATCGTCACCAATTCAGAAAACGCCGTTATCTTCGACTCGCCGCGCCCAGGACTGAAAGCGACACTGGAAGGCGACTTGACCAAGATGCAAGCCCCCAACCTCTTGCAATCGATCACAATGTCGAAAATGACCGGCAGACTAGATGTCAAAGACAAAAACGAAACAGCCAAAGTCTATTTTGTGGACGGCACCCCAATGCATGCCGAGCTCAAAGATGTGGGCGGTGATGATGCCGTTATCGAGCTTATCACCTGGACCACGGGCGAATTTCGCTTCTGGCCGGACGAAACGACGCCGCACCAAACAGTCAAACGCAGACTAGACGCCATGCTCATGGAAGGCGTCACCCTGCTCGATCAAAGCAAATATCTAGAGTCGGCAAACCTCAAGATGGAATCGATTCTGGTCAAGCGCATGTCGGTGATATCGGAGTCTGAGTTTGCTTCTAAATTGCAGAAAGGCGCACCGATTGCCGTTAAACCTCAAATGGAGTTCTTTGAGCTCATAGACGGACGCAGCACTTTCTACGATATTCTGCGCAAAAAACCAATGAAGAAGGCAGAGTATGTGCCGATTCTATTCAACCTTATAAGCTGCGGCTTGGTGCAAGTCACTGATCAACAGGCACGTTCAGGCAACTTGCGCAGTCTGGGCATAGATGAAGCGACACTGCAGAGTGTCACCAAGCATCTGGTCAGACAAGAAACAGGCATCCTCACCTATCCTGCTTTTCTCTATTTTTTAGAGCAAGAGTATCTGCGCTATGAATATTTCAATTTTCCCTTCTCTCTTGTGGTCTTCAGCCTTGGTCACAGAAGACAGGCCGGCGGACAAGTAGAAGCGCTGCAAATTTTGGCTGTGAAGCGAGCCATGCAGCGCATCAGTCTGGTAAAGAGACCAATTGACCTATTGGGTCACTATGAAACTTTCGACTTCGCTCTGATCTTGCCAAATTCAAATGCAAAGGCAGCAGCCGCTCTTTCTAATCGCATCGTGGACGTGTTGAAAGAAGCACCGCTGTCAGCTGAAATGGACCCGCGCGGTCTGGTGTTTGCTTTTGGCGTGGCAGGCGTGCCGGAAGATGGTCAAGAACTGGATAAACTCTTGAATGCAGCCAGAGCCGCCCGCGATAGTTCCAAACAAACACAAAGGGTGGTCCTGGCAAGAGAAATAATGGGCAGCTAACTTTCTATGTGAGTATGAACAATGGGGCAGCCCCCTGAATTACCTCAATCACAGGGACAAAACAACGACCAGCCTGATGAAAGCGGGGTCCGTCGTTTTCTGCAAACTCAAATAAATAAAAGTCAGCAACCAAGCCCAGATCAGTTAGCGGCTAAAATCTGGTCGATGAGCCCGGCCAACACTGAAGCCACAAACCAAGCCAACGAAACCGAACTAAAAAGAGAAGGCTGGGGGCAAGGGCACCGAGCCAGAAACAATCAGCCAGAAAGCGAAGTTCAGCCGGTTATGCCGACAGCACCAATAGCACCAAAGCAAGAAAACACCGCAGCCAATTTGCCGCCCAAGCCGCAAGCGGCAAACGAAACAAAGCCGCAGAAACGCTCTCTCAACTCGGTCTTAAAGGGCTTGCAGCCCGGCAAAAGCAGCGGCAACGAAGAGCTTGCCAAACCAAATCTAATTGAGCCTTTGGCCAAGGCAGAAAGCAATTTTAGAGACAATCCCGAGCCTAATTTAGCGCAAAGAAGTAGTGTCCAAGAAAACAAGCCCCTGCCGGTACCGCCCGAAACACTCAGCCCTCTAGCCCAGATTCAAAACACTAGAAGCGAACCGATATCGCTCAATCGACCAAGCCCGCAGCCACCTGAACTCAATTCACAATTTGGCAATTCTCAAATAAGCACAGGTCAGACAGGTGCTCTGCGCTTCTTGCAAAATCAAGAGCAACGCGCCCTGCCCCTGCAAATGCCAGAAAACTTGAGCGTCCAGTTCATACCAAACGAAACCAAGCCTGAGATAATCAAACCCGAAATCATTAAGCCGGTTCAAGAAGTAGTCAGCCCTGCGCCAGTTTTTCAGATTGACAATGAAGCTTTCGAAGCGCCCAACTGCATACAAACCATGCGCATTGACACCATGTCTGGTGTCAAGACCATTACCACTATGCTGCCCGACTCAAGCAGCACCCGCATAGAGTCTAAAAGAGCAGACGGCAGTTGCACTGTTACATTTACCGAAAATCTCAAATCGAATCAGAGCATCCAAGCCAGACCAATCATAGTGAAAGAACTAGATCTGCACGGCGTCTTGGTCAGTGAGACTAGATACCAATACCATAACCTCAATACACCCTGCATTCCGACAGGCAAAAGAATGATCATCGGCGATCAGGTAATTGACTATACACTCAATGCTTCAGGGCAGATTATCGATCAAAAACTAGTGCCCCCCGATAAACTTTAGTACGCCTAATGAGCGCGCAAGGCGAGAAAAGCGAGAAGTAATAATGTCGAGCTTAGAGCTGAACGGTCGCAAAATTTCCCTCAAGAGGGGCGATATAACTAGAGAGGAAGTGGACGCCATAGTCAATGCCGCCAATTCTTCCCTTTTGGGTGGCGGCGGCGTTGACGGCGCCATACACAAAGCCGGCGGTCCCGAAATTCTTCAACAATGCAAAGAAATCAAAGCCAGACAAGGCGGCTGTCCGCCGGGTCAGGCAGTGATTACCTCAGGGGGCAAGCTCAAGTCCGCCTATGTCATTCACACTGTCGGCCCAATCTGGCGCGGCGGTAGCGGCAATGAGGCTGAAACCCTGGCATCGGCTTATCGCAATAGTCTTGCCCTGGCGGAAGAGTTTGATTTGAAGAGCATCTCTTTTCCCTCTATATCAACCGGCGCCTATGGTTATCCATTAGAGCAGGCCGCAGAAATCGCCATAAAAGCAGTGAAAGAATATTGTCGAAAAGAGAGCGGTTCAATCGAAGCGATTTACTTTGTTCTTTTCGACCAATTCACATTTGATGCCTACAAACAGGCTTTGCAAAGCTAGAACTTAGCCGCGCTTATCTGTCGCGGTTCCAATCTCTAGCCAGTTCTTCGAAGCTGCCGAAGCGCCTTTCCTGGCGAGCAGCGCGTCGCGGCGAATCTTTCTTGCGTCCACCGCCTTCACCGTCTCCATCAGAGTCAGAGTCGTCGCCTTTCTTCTTCTCATAGCGCTGTCTAAAGCGATCTACACGCGAAGGTTGTTCAGCACCTATATTTTCTGGTGCATCTTGAGCATCTTGTATAGGTTGTCTTTGCGGCTGAGCCTGTGCATCTTGAGCATCCTGTATAGGTTGTACAGGTTGTCTTTGCGGCTGATCAGCTGGTGCATCAACCGCTCTCACTTGAGCCGGCTCAACAGGCAGAGCATCGTTGAATGTTACTGTCTTTGGTGCTGCCACTGGAGTCGGCTCGGTCACTGCGCCACGGTCAGAACCATCGCCTTCCGGTCTGCGTCTGTCGCCGCGATCTCTTGGCTGACCGCGATCGAATCTTTGACCACCTGATCTATCTGAGCCCGGTCTGTCTGAGCCCGGTCTATCTGAGCCTTGTCTGTCTGAGCCGAAGCGAGATCCGCCAGGTCCACCAGGACCGCCTCTGCCGCCGCCTCTATTTAGATCATCGGGACGAGGATCTCTTATGCGACCGGAAACCACATCGGTGATAATCTGTTGAGCCCGGGCGTACTCAGAGGTGCCCGGTTGAACTATGCGAGAGAGCGTGCTGAGAGCAAGAGCTTCATTGGCTTCTCTTTGACTTTCGGCCTGCTTGGTATCACGTCCGTCCTTACGCGCCTTGAAAGCATCTTGATCGGCTTTCTTAGCCGAGTTTACTGCCTCGGTCACCACTTTCAGGTCGCCCATGTTCTGGGCCCGCCCTGCCAGTATGCCCAAGAGTTCGGCATGCTCTGGAGCATTGGTTGCAGGATCTAGCTTAGCCAACATATTTTTGAGGGCGAACTGGTCGGCAGCCCCTAATTGCAGCAGACGATCAACCAGAACGGCATTTTCAGGTGTGCGCAAAGCCAAAGCCTGATCTAAAGCAGTGAAGCGATCAGCCACTGAACTGGTGCGGGGTTCAGACTCTCGATACTTAGGATTCTGCCTATCGAGTTGGCGACCATATTCTAACCATTGCATCAAATTGGGATTGAAGTCGGCAGGATATTCGTAACCGCCTTCGGCATTTCTGGTGCTGTAGGTGTCGCGTAACTGCCTCAGATACCACTGCGGTAGAGCCTCTCGCAATACGCGTCCGGCATCTACAGGTGCATCGGCATTACCTTGCAGAGCATTCTCTGCAACCTGTCTCTGCATAGAAGCTTCTAGGCGATAGCCCAGATAATCTGACAATTCAACCGGCATAGAACCAGTCTGCGACTTAGTCGGAGCGGCCAGGAAGTTGCGAATAGTTGCCACATCCACTGGTGCAGAAGCAGGATCTGTCACTAAAGCCACCACTTCCGGTCTGCTCAAAACAGCCGAGCGGCTCATACCCATAGCGTTTAGATTGGACAAACCGGCAGGAGCGCCGGGTCTATCGACAGGACTGTGCAGATACTTGAGCCAATTGATAAACTGAGCATCCGACATAGAGCCGATATGGTCCGAAAGCAAATGGGCGCGTGCTTGCTTGGCGGCACCGCTTGCTGACTCGAAGTCGGCATAGAGACGTTCGGGATAAACAGTTACCTTGCCGGGTTCATGCACCACAGCCGGGCCTTCGGCTTCTTTGCTCTCAACCGGCTTAGGCTGAGCATTGTCGCCTTCCGCCACCGGCTCGGGACCAGCAGCGCGGGCAGCATCGGGTGCATCAGGTAGTTCTGTAATATGACTATCGCGGAAACGCGAGAAATAATCTGTACCAAGGCGAGAGTCAATCATGGCGGCGATGTCGCCATTGGCCGAGACCCGGGCAAACTGATGCAAGACACTGACATGCTGTGGGTAGCGATCAGCCCATATATGAATGCCTTCTTTCAAAATGATGTGCTCATCGGCATTGCGCGGACGGTGTCCGATTATCTGCCTAAGCAGATCGCGCGCCTCAGGCGGTGTATCGCCCCAATCGACAGGGCGTCTATCGGCGACTTCTCTGGTGAGACCATTCGAACCAGCATAGACCTCGCCCAAAAGACGATTCATACCAGGGTGACCTAAAAGTTCGGAAGTTATGCGCACTGTTCCCTGAGCATCGCGACCGGCGCCCCAAGCAAACTCCACCAAGTCTCGGTACTCTTGCCCAAAAGTTTCCACCCCGGGTCTAGAGGCCCGGTCAGCTAAATCAAAACCCCTTTCGGCCACGGCAACTGACTCAGGAGTAGCTTTCATAGCCACTTCGATAAGTTTCTGAACCTGAACATTACCGAGGTCTTTGTAGTCTTTGGCCATCTGCTCGAATTGAGCTTTTACTTCTTGCCCGCGCCCAGCGCCATATTCAAGGAAGCGCACCACATCTTTGGGACTGGAGTGCGCATTGAAGACACCCTGAATTAACTTTATTCCTTCTTCGAAAACCGGGCGCTGAGCCTCGGTCATCTCATAACTAGCCTTCCTGGCATACTTAGCCGGCTCGTTCACTTCCACAAACTTGGCGGTGCGGGCTTGGGCCAAATCGCCCAAAGCTTCAATCGCCGGGGACAACTCGCCTTCTCTCTCAACACTACGGGCAGCCACTTCTTCAGCTGAAACTTTCGGTAAAGTGCCAAGATCGAGACTGACTTCCAGCGAAGTCTGCACATCGGCTGGCTTTGCCACCTCTCTAATATTTTCACCATCGACAGGACGAGCATCTGTATCAGCTGGTCTGGTCTCGCCATCGACAGGGCGAGTATCTGTATCAGCAGCTTTTACTTCAGCATCAGCTTGCCTTACTTCTGCATTGGCCGGTCTGGTCTCGCCATCGACAGGGCGAGCATCAGCATCTTTAGCAGCATCTTTCGGAGCAGTTTCTTGCGGAGCATCAGCAATATCTGGCTTAACAGCGGCATCGCCGTCTTTGACTACCGTCGGCTCTGCAGCGGCGACACCATCTTTGGGTTTATCGCCTGACTTATCCACCAGAGGGGCCTCATCACCAGCAAAAGCCCGAGCCGGGATGGTCGGCTGCCCTTCAGCCATACGGCTTTGCAAAAGCTTACCGCCATGCACCATAGAAGAACCGGTGGTGCCGGCCAGTCCATCGGTAATTGCCTGCAGGGCGCCGCGACGCATAATCTCATAGGGGTCGATAGCTTCGCCGCTCTTGTACTGCCTAATCAGTTCCTGCGAAGAACCGGTTGCCAAACCAAAAGTAGCACCCATTCCGGTATTGCTTAAAACTTGTCCTTCTTTGAGGAAGGTGCCGACTTTAGAGGAAGCGAGTGCACTGAGTGTGGGAGAACTTTCCACGGCTCTTTCGCCCACTTTAGCCACTTGTTTGAATGCCCCATGAGCCCCCATAAAGAGAGCCGCGTCGAGAGCCATAGCTCCTGGATTGAGCGTAGTGGCAAAGGTTTCTTTCACCCCTTTAGCAAGCGAAATCTGACCTGTCTCTTTGTCAATATAGGTCGAAGATGAAAGACCAGTCTCATACAGCCTAGACAAACCACCAAGAGCCAAACCCTTGGTCGCCACATTGCTGTATTCGAGTGCAGCGGTAGCAGGCTTGTCAGCGCCAAAGAAAGTCTTGGGAGCTAAATGATCAAAGGTCTTCTTGAGGGCAAAGCCTTTCAGACCACCCATGGCGGCGTGCAATGCGGCAGATCCGGCATCGTCGTTGCTCTTTACTTGGTCTAGGGCGTTCACCCCCACCGACGCAGCCAATAGCATCTTGCTGCGACTGCCGGCAAAAAGAGGAACAGCCTTGGCGAAACTACCGGCATAAAAATTGACTTCGGTCTGATGAGAAGCAGCCTTTTTGTCATCTTCTAAAGCCTTCTTCAGCTCGGGCTTGAGGGCTTCGAAAGCAGCCTTGTCGCCGCGCTGATTGGCATCGTAGGCCTGCAAGCCCACTTGTTTGAGAGCATCAAGTTTAGGTTTCTCAGCGTCATAAAAGAACTCGACTGTTTTATCGAGCAAAGACTTGCTTTGGTTAGCTTTCTCTCTTTCAGCAATTTGCCTGGCGGCAATCGCCAAAGGGTCGTCGAGGACATAATTGCCCTCGTCCAGCTTCTTACCTTTATCTGTTATGTGATCCCGCGATTCTGCCATTCTGCCGCCTGAGAACAGGTTAAAGACGCACTTACCTATATTAAGAGTAGGCCCCCCATCGGTACCTTTCAATGGGGAAACCACCACAGTAAATAGTTCCCCAAAGTCCGCAGATTCAATCCCATATATGGGTATAAGAAATTAGCGGCAGCCATCAAAGGCGACGCAGGCGACACTGGCAACACGGGTAAGAACCATGACTGATAAACAAGTCGGCAGAGAAGAAAGACCGGCGCATCTTTTGGACAAAGCGCGCAAGGGCGAAGACCTGAGCGCCGAAATCAACGCTATGGACCCCATAGACCGCCGCATTCATATGCAAAGAATGAAAGACCTAGCCGACTCGCAGACTAATGATCCCAAGCTGCCTAAAGTTTCAATAGATCTTGACCAACAAGGAAATCCCAAAGACATCAAAGTGGAATTCAAATCTTGGACCGACAAGGTCAAAAATGGATTCAGTAAAGATAAAGATGTTTATGACACACCGGCTGAGCAAGCAGCCAAAGGTCAAGATAAAAAGCCGCAGGAAGATAAACCTATTTCTTCGGAGGAAGCAAGAAGAAGAGCCAACCAAGCTGGAGACGCCCTTCGTATGCTGCCGCCTTTTGACATAGCAGTCGACGCTCTCAGAAAAAATCAAAAGTAATTTCAAAAAATTTTTTTGAGGCTGTTTTATGCCACAAAAAACTCACAACTCTCGATTACTATCAAGCCATCGAAAACGAAATGCGTAGGCGAGGCAACAAGATGGCAGCTGTAGAGGATATGAGAGGACTGCAGAGACTAAATCTCAAAGACCTGAACGAAATATCCTTGGCAGACTCGCAAAAGAGACGTCATCTTAGTTTTGCCAGACTGGTACACGAAATAAAGACCCAAAAACCAACCATCAAACAAGTGGCAGCTAAAATAAGCCGCTATCTGAACGGACTGGTGGACAGAGTTTTTTATGAAACAGTACCGGTCAAAGATGTCTATCAAGGCAACCTGCATTTCGAATAGTTTTCGAACAGCTTTTCCAGACAAAAGGGGCGGGCTCAAGGTTTACCTTGAGTCCGTCGGGGCTTTAAGAGATATACACAAGCCATGCAGGCGACCTACTACACCACCCCTGTCACCACCCCTGGTTGCGCGAGCAAGTCTGAAATCTAAAGAATAACTTGACAGATAGTCGCAAAATCGGCACTCTAGAAATAGGCGTTGTCATTTTCTGAGGGTTACGATCATAGAAGCTTTCGACCTCTTAACCTTCCAAAAGAAGGCCAGGGAGACTTTATGTCCCAAGGCCTTGTTTGAACTTTGGGAAGATGTGTGCAAACGCTACGAAAGAAGAGAAATTAGCGAATATGACTTTGAAGAGATGAAAGAGTCTATTTGGCCCAACCTCAAGGCCCTCGCCTCAATTAGAAGAGCGATGGATGAAATGGACGATGATCTCGGCAGCGCCAGTAAAGTTGAAAGCAGCGACGGCGAAGGCGGCAGTCGCAGCGAAGGCGATACAGGCAATAAAAAGTCTGCCTGAATAGTCGGGAATAATCTTTTGCAAAAGTCGGTAGTTTATACTACAGACTCAGATAGATTTCGGTCAGTTTTCATGTGCAATTCAGCCCCAAAAGCAAAATTCTTAGCCGCCTTAAGCCTTGCTTTTACTTTCGGCTTGTCTTTAGCTGTAAGCCCGGCTCAAGCCGACGAAAATGGCTGGATCGACGGCGAACAAGAAGTCGTGAGAGAAAGACCGAGGCGTCCCCGCAGCCAAGCCCCCGACTCTGGCAATTATGGCGGCAATCAACCCAATTTTGTCGATCAGTCGCAAGGCAGAAGAGACTATGACGACGGCGGCGATGACGGCGGCAGCGCCAGAAGATCCCAACCAGACCAGTCGGCAGGCAATACTAATCCTGTACTAACAATCAAGGCTGGCTCCAATACAATTTCGGGCGGCATCAGCTCCAGCACTTTTAGAAACTCAAGCCGCAGCTACCGCGGGCTAGACAAAATGAGCACCCGCTTTCTGCAGCAAGCACCCTTCTTAGACCTACCGCAGACAATAGCCGTCCAGCCCTCTACTTTCAAAAATTGGCTGGAACAGTATCACACCGGCGCCCTCGCTGCTTTTTCTCGCACGACAATCATCGAGATCAAAGGACAATGGGACGATAGCGGTCATATTCTGCGCAGCTTCGGACTACCCTTTACCCGCATTCCACCAAGCAAGGTAGGCGATACCGACCTTTCCGGCACAAAAATACTGGTGGTCAATTGCGGCGCCAATCTCAACGCCGACGCCCTCAAGAAAGTGCGCAAATTTGTCCAAGACGGTGGCTATCTGCTCACCACCGATTGGGCACTGGACTCCTGCTTAGAGAAAGCCTTTCCTGGTTATGTGGAATGGAACAGCGACTATACCGAAAATAGTGTCGTAGATGCCGTGGTTGTGGACGATGATCCGGTTTTGCTAGTAGGAATGCCCCGGGTAGCCTATTGGAAGCTGGAAAACCGCAGCCAAACCGTGAAAGTGTTGCGCGGCAGAGAAGTACAGGTGCTGGCTCGCAGTCGCACCCTCATGCAGCGCGAATGCAGCAATCTTGGCATACTTGCCCTCACTTTCTCGTTTGGCGCGGGCCGAGTGCTGCATCTGGTCGGACATTTCGACAACAATGCCGACCGCGCCTTTAACAATGCCTTACCAGACCCTTCGCCTGTGATCGGCATCAGCTTGCGCCAGGCGATTGCTGGAAACTTTGTAGTGGCAGCCCTCAAGGGCGATATGAAAGAAGAAGGCGAAGCTCAGCCTGCCGAAAGCAACGACACCCAATAAAGACAGCGGTCCTAAAATTCTGATAAGGCTTGTCTCAACTTCGCTTGAAAAGGGTACAAAGTAAAAGGTGCAGCAAAGTCCCTCAAGTTAGGACTGTTCGAACTGCGGGCGTTGGCAAGGCTAATTATAGAGGCGACACTAGATATGTTTGACAATGGCGATAGCAGAAATCTGGCTGGTCAAAGCGAAGCCAAAGCACCCGAAACCAACCGCTTACAGTTGGAAGTGAATGAAGAACAGCGCTTCGAAAGAGGGCTCGGTAATAACACTGCAACTAGTCTCAGAGACGGTCTAGTACAGACCATCAAGGGACTATTGGAAAACGAAGAACCAGTCAGCCCAGGCAAGTTTAATGTGATCAAAGGTGCCATCGCTCTAGGCTTCAGCCCCCAGGGCGGCTTTGGTGAGGCTGACCGCAACCCGGTGGCAGACAGATTGGAGCGCATGGCCCAAGCCCAGTCAGACCCTAAAGCCCGGGAAGGTTTCGTACGTATGGCCGAGCTAATCAGACCGAAGAGCGCCTAAGCACCTTAGTCTCTGCTTATTTCGCATTTGTCTTGGCTGTCTTTGCGTCATTCAAAGACCAGTCGTAAGGCATATAGTCAAACTGCACTTCGGGAAGATTCTTGAAGAGAAGCACCAGCTTCTTTCTATTCTCGTCAGTTAAGAAGGGCATGATATAGCCAGCAATTATCTCTTGGTCGCTTGGTGGGGGAAATTTGTTCAAAGCCCCCGACTTGCCGGCAAAATCTAAGGTAAACCAAGAAAAAATCTTCGAGACCTTAAAGCGCCGCCCTTCTACATCAAGCAGCAGATTTTCGTCATCATTAATAAATCGCTTTGCCGCATTATCGAGATCTTCATCTAGAGTCTGGGCTTTGTATGGTCTAGACACTATCTCGGCACAACTTCTTGAAGCACAGACCACGGCAAAATGTGTGCGAGCATCGGGAAGATCGCGTCTTATCTTTTCGTGTTCAATGTCGTATAGAGTGATCTCTTTACCCATGACCATAAACTTCTGGGCTTCCCAATCTCCTGGTATCTGCCTAAAGCTATCGGCAGGATAATGAGCCAATTTGCCTGAAATTGGATAATGATCAAGCACACTTTTGATCATCAAGGCATTGTAAGCATTGAGCCAAAAGGCAAGCCTTTCTTCACGACTGAAAGTCTCATACTCACTGCTCTTCAGCTCGGCTAGGTTCTTCAAAAATCGATTCAGCCCGCTTTGATCTTTCTGCCAACTGCTATAGTCAATTTCGCCATCGCGCACAAAACGCTTCAGTTCTCGGGCAAACAAAGCATAGTCTTGGTCGAACTTGCGTGCGGGCTTTTCTTTCTTAGATTCAGCAGCCTGAGCGGGCGCAAACAAACTAAGTGGGTGAGGCGACAAAACCGGCAAAAACAAAGCAGACAAAGAAAACACGGCAGACAATGCCAAAGCTGAAAGAGTCGAGCGAGTTTTTTTCAGAGAGATAAACACTTTAGTCTCGATATAAGCACTGAAAAGACAATTTGAAGCAACGCTCCGCCCATTCTACTTGTTTGACTTTAGTTTCTCAAATGCCTTTAGCAAACTTGGCTGGTCGAAAGACGGCCTAGAGCAAGTACCGCCCGAGCAGATAAAGGCTGCCGCCCTGTCTAACTCGGGCAATTCAAGACCGCCCCCAGGCAAAGGTCCTTCCCTCTTATCAAACCATTCAAGACGCAAATATGTGAGCGGCAGCTGTGAGGCAAAGCTGAACAGTTTGGCCGCTTCAGCGTCGCTCTTTGCTCCAACCACAGTTATGTGAAAAGGTTCAGACTGAGACTCTTCCACCGCCAGAAGAATACCGGCAGTGAGAATCTGTCTTTTGTTCACAGCTTCTTTAGAGCCTAGATAAGCAAGGCAGCGCCGGTTCATATCGGTAAAGCGCATCTCACCAGTATAACAATAGAGTAGATTAGAAAAGCGTGCCAACATTACATTGTCATCAAGCAAAGCTACTGGCTTTATCACCCTAGTAGTTTCGTCATTGTTATCAGCATTGACATAGCCATCACCAGCCGCTGCCCGAAAATGCGAATCGATAAAGTCGGCTAATTTGCTTGCCTTGGCAAGATAATCTCGCCCGCCGGTAGCCGCATACAAAGCTAAATAAGCTCGCGCCATGGCCAAGTTGTCGGCAAGATAGAACCGGCCCGCAGCCCCTCCAGGCGCAGCCATAGGCGATATAGCTATTGCTTCATGGCTAAAGCCGCCCTTGTTGCTATGACTTTTCTCTATAGCCGAGAGTGCTCGGCAAGCCATATCTAAATAAACTCGGTCACCACTGGCTGCATACAAGTTAGCCAGAGCAGTGATTGCCCAACCATTTTCTCTGGCATAAACATGCTTGTCGACAATAGGTTGTCCAAGCTTTAGCCGACCAGCCCGGTCCAGCTTAAAATAGTCGGCGCTATGTTTGCCCTGCACCAAATCGGCATCTTGACTGGTATAAAAGACGCCGTCTTGAGACCTGAGAAAATCTTGCAAAAAAGCTGCAACAGATTTTGCCGCGGCCAAATACTTGGGGTTCTTATACACTTTGGCAGCAAGAGCATAAATCCGCATATTCTCTGCCTGCATCTGCATGATCTTCTCAAAGTGCGGATGCTTCCAATCACCATCAGTCGAATACTGATAAACGCCGCCAAAAGCCGGGTCTAGCAAATTCAGCTGGGCATCAAGTGTTTGCTTAGCTCTCTTATCAAAAGAGGGGTCATTTACTTTGGCCGCCTTAAGCATTGAATACTCTACCGAATCCCAATCAAGAAACTTTTGACCAAAGCCCCAGCCACCATTTTTGGTGTCATAGCCGTTTATATGCTTAGTCAGCAAAGCTTGATAGACGGCTGGCGAATAGCCCGGTTCTGTTCTATTCGTGTCGACAACATCTTTGGTCAATACATCTTCAGCTTCAGAGGGTCCATCACTTAAGGGGGTAGGATCTCGGCGAAAGCCCTCCAGCATGGCTCGCATTTTCTCCGGCTTGATGTATCCTCGCTTTTTGACGAGTTCGCGGCCGGAAGAGTCAAAAATAATTGTTGCCGGCCAGCCGTAGTCTTCATACTTGCCAGAGAGCAGGGGATTCTTATCTTGGTCCACCTTCACGACCAAATAACCATCCTTGAGAATTTTCTGCACTTCGCTGTCACCATAGGTCTCATGGTCCATAACATGGCACCAATGGCACCAGACCGCCTCTAAATCAAGCAAGACTAGTTTCTTTTCCTGTCGGGCACGCTCAAAAATAGTGTCGTCATATGAAAGCCACTGCAACGACGAGGAATCGCCGTTCTTAGGCTTTATATCAGAGGCGGCGCAGGCTTGCCAAAGGCTCAACTGAAGAGCAAGTACAATGCTTAAATTCCTGAAAAAAGCCATTAATGAAAGAACCTCTGCTTACCGTCCCAACATCTAGATACGCAATCACTGGAAACTTTATTCCAAATCTTGTTTCTGACCGCCGACCAGGCTGCGGCGCAGAAAATAACGACAGTGACCCTTAGGAAAATCATCGAGCCGTCCATAAATTTCATAACCTAATTTTTGATAGAAATCAGGAGCCTGAAAGCTAAAAGTATCGAGATAAACCCCATGGCAGCCACGCTGCAAGGCTTCGGCGTGGGCAGATTCCATAAGCTGCCGGCCAAAACCCCGACCGCGCAGACTTTCGTCCACCGAAAGTAGGCGCACATGCAAATAGCCCCAGAGGGTCTCGCCAATCAAGCCGCCCATATAGCCTGCCGTCTCGGCATCAAGCAAGGCAAGCACGAGCGGCTGCGGATTCCATTGCAAACCAGGCGGACGAGCAGTGCCGAGATAGCGTAGCACCGCCGCCTGCACCGCCTCAATCTCAGATGGTGAAGACTGCGAGAGATTGACAACTGTTACTTCAGCAGGCAAGTGGCCCCCTTCATTTCTAGCGCAATACAGAGTTCTGGAACAGTATAGAGGCTGTTTATATAATTCATGAACAAGTAGGGAGCTTCTCTATCTGCTTAGAAGGCAAGAGGAAAAAGTTGAAATTTAATTGCATCGACAAGTCCTTTGTAATCACGGTCACCATAGCGGGGCTTAGCCTTGCCATCCTAGAAGCCTACGTTTGGCGTGACCTTGCAAATCTTTGGGATACAGACCTGATCTCATATTTAGATAATGGCGAGCGATTCTGGAATGGTGACTTTAACCAATTCATTAATTTGTATTGGTCACCGCTATACGGAATTCTAGTTGCCTTGATTCTCAAGCTCTCCGGCAGCACTTTTGAGAACGAATTAGCCATAGTCAGGCAGACCAATATGGCCATATACGGCTTTTTAATACTTTGTTTTCTGTCCTATTTGAGAACTCTCAAAAGCTTTCTCAAGAATCGCTTCAGCATGGAGGAAAGCCAATGTCAGGAAAGATACTGGGGAGTCTGCCTAGTAACACTTACTGCAATTTTCTTCTACTCGACTCTCACCCTTGGGCAAACCATGTACGGCACGCCTGATTTACTATCCACCTGTTTTGCCTTCATTGTTTCCACTTTTGCGCTAGGTCTAGCAGATAAACTCGAGAGAAAGGAAAAGCTTCCGATCAAAGAAGGTCTTGCCCTAGCACTTGCTGGTCTTTTTGCTTACTTAAGCAAAGCCCCCCTATTTCCTTATGCAATTGCCACCCTGGCAGGCTTGCTTATTGCGGCAAGAAAAGTCAAGCAAGCACGATCAGTTATCTTGATCAGCTTGGGCGCTCTATTTATTCTCTACAGCCCTTACTTGATCTTAATCTCAAATAAAGCCGGCCATTTCACCTTCTCTGATGTCTTCAAAGTCGGGCAAAGTTGGAACATATTTGCTAAGCAACCAATCACCCATGGACGGAGTCCATCATTTCTGCATCCCACGCGCATTTTTTCGAAAAGACCAGAAGCCTATGAGTTCGACGACAACTTAGCCGTAACCTACTCACCTTGGTATGCCCCGTGTTATTGGTACGAAGGAGTCGGAATACTCATTGACTGGCAAGCTTACGTTGGCAGAGTGTTGGTCAATATTCTTAGGTACCTGGCTTTCTTTCTGTTCGGAGCTGGTTTATTCTGGCTAGCTGGACTCAAGGATAGACTTGCGCTAAGCAGTCCTAGCAGCACTGCGTTCCTCTGGCTCCCAGCAGCAGCCGGTCTAGGTTTCATGTTAATTGGCATGGACATGTCGGTAAACACCGATCGCTACTATTCACCGTATTTAGTACCATTATTCACCACCTTCTTCATTAGCTTATCCAAACTTCCAACAGGTAAAAGCTACAAGAACTTGAGAACATTGAGCTTCCTTATCTCAAGCTTCTGCATCTTACGACTGGCTATTTTCTTTCACAGCTATTCACTCATTTTTGATACCGCCAACAGACCAGAGGGCTTTAGAGCGGTTGAAATACCAGCTGCAGATTTGCTCAAGAAGATGGGACTAAAACCCGGAGATAAAATCGCCCAAATTGGCAGTTGTCGCTATTATTTCGCCAGATTAGCCAAACTGAAGATAATTGTCGACTTCACTAAACCAAAGGAATTTTGGCAGTTATCTGAAGAAGAACAATCTAGAATTACGGCTCGACTGAAGAAACTTGGCGTAAAGGCGCTCATTCAAGAACCTTACTTGAAAGAAGTGCCACTGTCTCTCAGAGAACAAGATTTACCAAAGCCAAACGATCACAGATTGACAAATTGGCTCACTCTGGTGCAGGATGAAAAAGGCTGGTCTCTGATGCCGGCTTATCAACCTGATAAAGAGAGCTGGGACTTTCCCAGCACCTTTATGGTTCTCAATCTGGAGCGCTAGTTACTAGTGACAAAAGGAAGTTTAACTACTAAAGAGGCGCTTGAGCTAATGGCAATGCAATTAGCCCGATTCAGATCTGAGTGCTCTTGGTTCTGCCGCTATCTCGCCATGCTTTCGCTGTCGCTGTTTTTGGTCTGGTATTCACCTTTTCTTCTCTACTTTGTGTTCAGCGCCATCGGGCTGGACAAATTACTTTGTTATCCCGCCTACATTGCCGTCAGGGTCTGCGGCGGCTTCCCTAGCCTGTTTCTTTTGACATGCAGTTTTGCAGTATGTAAACACGTGCAAGCCAAATTAGACGGCTTGCACAGCATGCTACTGGCAGAGCAGTTATTAGTGCCCTAATAGCTTAATCAATATTGCTTGGCTAATCTCTTTTTCAGCGCTTCTGAAAAACAAGAGCATCGCTAACTATGTATTGATACTTACGACGATGCTCTCTGATCAGCAAGGGCATATCTTGACGATGCAAGAGTTGAAATTCATCTCCGAGCATAGCCTTGATTCCATCTTGCGAGAAATGGGGCTTACCATCATCATCATAGTAGCCGCCAAGCCAGACCTCTCTGGGTGTAAACTTCTCCATCCAGGTATAAGGCGAGACAATCACGACAATGCCTCCAGAACGCAAAAGCCCTCGCATCCCTTCAAGCCGGCCCAGACATGCCCCCGGCGAAGGTAGGCGACAAAGCAAATTAGCAATCAGAACAGCGTCGAAGTCGATGAATTCAGCCGGTAAACTGCAAGCATCAGCTTGTCTAAATTCAACGCGAGCGGCAGCACCCGCATCGACTGAAGCAACAGCTTCTTCATAGATATCACCTTCAATTTTGACCTGATAAGGAAATTTCAGGCGCTCTTTTAGAGACTGCGCAGTGTCGACGAACTGTTTGCTCAAGTCGACGCCTACCACTTTCTCAAAGGTGGAAGCGAGAGCAAAACTGGAGCCACCAACAGCACAACCGATATCGAGAGCGCGCTGCATGGGTACATCCAACTTGCGACAGAACTCTATCAAAAGATTGGCGGTGCGCTGCGGGAAAGAGAGAGCAGCCTGCGGTCCCCCTTGAAACGGCAGCTGGGTCTCCGGCGCAGCATAATGCAAAGTCATGTACTCGTTCAAAACAGAGAGAGTTTCGTAAGGATTAGACTGCTGACCATCGCCATCAAAGCGATAGGCTTGCCCGTCGTTGTCACTCTCGGCAGAAACCAGTCTAAAGCCGGCATGCTGGAAAAAATGCGGTCTAAAGTGAAAACGGGCAAATTGACTGGCTTCATCGCCAGTGCTAATGAATGAACCACCGATGATCATTTGGTGCTGACCGTCATAACAAGGTGTCGAAAAATCATCATAGAGGCGATGAACTTTCGCACCTTCCAGCGGATTGAAATGGTCCTCCAGCCATTGCCAGACATTACCAAAGACATCAACGATGCCCTCTTGGCTATCGGCATGTCTGGTGGAGCTTTCGCTGCTGAATTTAAGCTCTGAATTACGCCCGACCGCTCCACTCTCGTAGCGCCGCATAGCATGATGCTCGGCCTCTGAAGGCAGACGGTAATGTCGATTATCGACCTCTGAGCGCCAGCGGCAAAACGCTTTAGCTTCGTGATAATTGACCAGGCAGGGCCAATCCAGAGGCATATCGATAACTTCAAAAATGGTTCGCAACTTAAACTGATTGGAGCCGGAAGGACCATCAGGCACCCAGAAAGTGGGGAACTTGACATTACGGAAGCTCTTCCAGCGCCGACCGGTCTCGCTCCAGAGCCGATCTTCGAAATAACCGCCGGCTTCTACAAAGGCAAGGAAATCACCATTTGTAATCAAAGAGCGTCCGCTCTGAAAGGCACGCAGATTGACGCTGCGCCTACCGTACTCATTATCCCATCCATAACTAGGATGCTCTTTGGACTTACCGAGACGAACCGATGTCGCCTCTATCTCTTGCCAGTCACCTTCAGAAAACTGAAGAGCAGAAGCCGCATCTGCAACAGCCTTTAGGTGCGGAGCCAGAGGCGCAAAGCCCGCCGGACGTTCAAGCAGGTCAACAGGCAACTCGCGCATCAAAACCGAAGAAGTCTCAAGGTGGATTCTTTCATGCTCGAAACCCATAAAAAGAGCCCAGAGGGGGTGCTCCATAGTTATTGCCTGGTGCCCGTCGGCGAGATCGGGATGCGAGTTAATCAGAGCTGAAATCTTGGCATAAGCTTTGGTTCTATATGAATAGGCTTCAAACAAAGTCGGCCACTCGATTTCGTTCTTGCTCATATCGTCCCAGCTCATCTCGTCGACACCGGTCTCGAAAAGACTTTCAAAATAAGCATCGATGGGCGCATCAAGCAGCTTGGCCAAACGCAATTTATTAATGTAGAGCACGGCAGGATGCACGTAATAAAAAATAAGTGGATGCCTGAGACCGTGATAGGGAGGTCGATAAAAACCTTCTGCATCTTTTAGGGCAGAGAATAGCAATTCAGTTAGTGTCCAGCCGTTGTCGAAATAGTCCTGCACGGCTTGACGCCCACATTGCGCCAAGTCGGGGGCCGGTAAACTGCGCAAATGTCCATCATAACCGGGGCACTCTTCAGGCCGCTTGCCGGTAAAGAAACTATCGATTCGCTCAAAGAATTCTCTATTCTCGGGACGCGCGCAATTGACCCTATAACCCTCCGTCTCAGAAGCTCGCTCCAGCACCAAGCCAAGATTGGGATTTCTAGATAACGTCATTGTCTTTTCCTCTCACTCTCAAGAATGGTCTGAACTGTTGCTTTATCTGAATAGGGAACTCTTTTGTCTTTAAGGACTTGAAAGTTTTCATGACCGAAACCAGCAATCAGCACTGTATCGCCGGCTACGGCCTCTTCGAGAGCCAGCCTGATTGCTTCGGTGCGAGGCGCAACGGCAATAGCTCCTTTTGCCCCTTCTAATATCTGCCCTCTTATTGCTTCGGGATCTTCACTGCGGGGATGACCGTCTGTAACAATCACCGAGTCGGCTAAGTCCACTGCAATTCGCCCCATCTCAGGCCGCTTACCGGCATCACGGTCTCCATTACAGCCGAATACCAAGATCAAACGTCCGGCGGTGAAGCCACGGCAAGCCTGCAGCGACCGAGCAAGCCCATCAGGTGTATGGGCATAATCTACCAAGACCTGAGCCCCTGCATCTGTCTCAGCCACTAGTTCCAAGCGACCTTCCACACTAGACAAGGCCGCGAGGTTACCCACCGCTTCATCGACGTCCACACCCGAAGTGAGCACCACAGACAAAGCCGCTAAGATGTTCTCTATCTGAAAAAGTCCTCTAAGTTTGACAGGCACCTTGACGGTCTTAGAGCCAATATTCGAGCCTAATCTCAACTGCAAAGTTTCGCCGGCAGCAGTGCTCTCTCGCTCTAGCAGAGTCAAGGCTTTACCCTTGCGCCCAAAATCAACTATTTCATGACCACGGCGTCGGCAGATGGCGGCAGCCGGGTCAAACCAGTCGGCATCGGCATTCAAAACTGCTATAGCACCAGGGGCCAACACACTATCAAATAGAGTCATCTTCACTCTGAAATACTCATTCATGTCGCCATGAAAATCGAGATGATCGTGGGTTAAGTTTGTGAACACTCCGTGGCTGGCTTTAACCCCATCGAGACGGTGATCGAACAAGGCATGGCTGGTGGCTTCCATAGCCACGTGCTGCACTTGCATTTCAGCCAAACGAGCAAAAATTTTGTGGAGAGTGACTGTCTCAGGCACCGAAAGAACCGGGTCTCGCTCCCAAAGAAGAGTATCAACAGAGCCGCTTTCTACCACCGCCCCCAAATTTCCAATTGAGCAAGAGGATAGACCGCAAAGGTGCCAAAGTTGCCTGGCAAAATTGACCGTTGAGGTTTTGCCGTTTGTGCCGGTAACCAGAGCTATGTAAGCGGGTGGATTATTGCAATAAATTCTTTGCGCCAGAGGTCCTAAATAGCGCAAAGGCTCACGGCATCTAAGCAATTTCACCCGCGAGCCCAGATGCTTATCTAACTGTTGAAAGGTATCCTCTAGATGTTCAGGTAGATGTTCAGGTAGATGTTCAGGCACTTCGCTGGTGGTCAATACCAGGCTAGCTCCATTTTCTACAGCCAGACCAATGTAATCTCTTCCGTCTAAACGCAGTCCGTAGCGCTCTGAATCTACCGTTTCAGAGACATCAGCTACATAGATGAAACCATCTTTGCAAAGCTTGGGATCCGCAGTAACTCCTGCATAGCTACCCAAGGCAACAAGCTCGGCTTCATCAAGGTCGTGGCGATAAGTCTGGGTCAAGGGCGCTTCTCTGGCTTTCGGGCTCGCTAACTTGAGTTTAGTGCTGCAGTCTTTCAATCGGTTTTTTGTTAAGCATTAGTCTCTATTTGAAACTATAGACAGGCAAAGCAAACCTTATGTGAACAGCCCCAAATGAGACGTTAAGGAACAAGGCGCCCTTAACACTTCTTAACCAGCGTTAATGTACATACCGACATGAATTAAGACCCGAAGACCCTCGTCAAAAAGTGGAGGTTTTTTTCTGCCCACGCGCCCTTGTCGAGCTGTGTTCGTCTTACTACATTCTATAATATCCTAGAAGAAAAAGAAGACCGAGAGGAACCACAAAAGTGATTCCCCTCGGCCTAGCTAGTCTCGACCGCTTAAGCGCCCGTTTTGGCGAGCGCTTTGCTGTTTACTTGCCGCCTGCCAGGTCGACGGTGAGGGCGATGATCACCTTCACCACTTCCACCATGTAGGGCAGATTGCAGTTCTTCACCCGGTCGGAGAGCTGATGATAGTTCGGATTGAAGCCATCATCGGTGAACTCCTCCGAGATGAGCACAGCCTTGTAGCCGTGGTCGAGGAAGCCGGCGTGATCCGAACGATCGTCGACGGCATGATTGTGGGTATCGACCGGCTTGAGGTTGATGCCATAGCGAGCAATCGCCCGGAAGAAGGCGACCGCAATCGAGTGCGAGCCGTTCTTGTCGGCACCGTCGTGGATGTCGACCCGGTTGCCCGGCTTACCGCAGTAGCCGATCATGTCGACCTGCACCATGGCCACGACATCGGTCTTGGCTGCGGCAACCAGGTCGGAATAGGCATAGCTGCCCCAGAGACCCTGCTCTTCACCGGTGAAGTGAAGAATGCGCACGGTGTAGGGCAAACCCATGTCCTTGATGGCGCGAGCCAGTTCAAGCACACCGACCGTGCCGGAACCATCGTCGTCGGCGCCGGGAGCTTGCGCTTCCACGCTCCAAGGACGACCGGCGGTGGAGTCGAGGTGCGAGCCGATGACCACCACCTTGTCGGGGTTGGTCTTGCCCGGAATCACGGCTTCGATATTCTCGAGCTGCTTGCCGCGCACCTTGTAGGGCACACGACGGGCAGCAATGCCGAGAGCCTGGTACTGCTCGACGATGTAAGCAAGCGCGTGCTGCAAGTCACCGTGATGGGTGCTGCGGGTGGCGATCTTGATGCTCTTGCCGCCCACCATCAGGGGCAGTTCACCCGACAGACGCAGCATATGCTCGCGAATGCGGTTCTCGTCGACTGCAGCCAGAGCCGCCTGCACCACCGGGTTTACCGGCGGCAGGTTGGACAGGTCGATCTTGGGTCCGACAAAGTTGCGAGTGCGGCGCACTTCGTCGGGGTCGAACTTGCAGCCTCGATAGGCAGCCTTGCCCTTGTGCACCGAGTCGAAATCACCAGCCTCGGGGGCCAGAACTTCGGTTTCGCCGGCCGGCAGACTGTGGCTATGACCCTTGTGGGCATCGTCGGGCGAAGAGTCGACACCAGAAGAGTCAACATGAGAAGAATCGGGCTGGTCGGAAGACCGGCGCGACTTACGCAGGAAAAGAAAGAGAGCCAGGAGCGCGAGCGCACCCAGCCCAATCAGGAAGATGCTGGACATTCGGTTCTCCTTAGAGAGAGTTTAATTTGGTTGAAACCACTTTCTTCGCCACTGAGTCTGCTGCGCAAAGCGGCATACAGCCTTGCTAAGCGCATGACTGACAAGAAGAAACGACCGCTGGTCGCCAACAAAATGCTTTTTGCCAACCCGCCTGTCGCACCAAAAGTGGTGACAGAAGAAGTTGCTAGACCCAGTTATTATTCGGGCAAGTAAAAGCTAAGTTGTTAGATTTCCTCTAAGACGCGAAAAGTAGTTTGTAACTGACCATAAGAAAGAGGCTAGCCATGGGACAAGGCTTGCAGCGCCGCTCGCGCGAAGTTTTAAATTAGCAAAGACTAAAATAAAGCAGCCGAGACTTGCCGAGGTCGAAATTATGGCGTTCTCGAATGGGTCGAACCGGGCAAGGGCGCTTCGATTACGGCTGGCACAGCTAGTTCAAAGCCAAGACAGACAACTTGTTAAGCCGACCTCATATTGGCTGCATTGATTGACAGAGCTTGCGCAGCCTGAAAGAACATCGCTCAATGAATGTTATGTAACCGCTCTATGGTTAAGAATCGCATAGCCCCGCATGCGCCTGACAACTATTAGCGCTAGGATAGCAAACTGTTCAGATTTATATCTTCATCGCTTTATCGGGGAGCAAGCCAATGGCAATCAAGGAGTTCATCAAGCATCACTACCGTCACTTCAACGCAGCCGTTGTCGTGGACGCCTCAGAAGCTTATATTGCGCACCTGAATAAAGGCGGCAAGATGTTCATGACTCTAGCCGGCGCCATGAGTACCGCCGAACTCGGTCTATCACTGGCAGAAATGATCCGCCAAGACAAAGTCCATGCCATTTGCTGCACCGGCGCCAACTTAGAAGAAGACATCTTCAACTTGGTCGCCCACAATCACTATGAACGTGTGCCTCATTACAGACAGCTCTCACCCAAAGAAGAGCAAGAACTGCACGATCGCGGTATGAACCGAGTCACCGACACCTGCATTCCCGAAGACGAAGCAATCAGACGTATCGAGCACGAAGTTTTGGAACTCTGGCAAGAAGCTGACAAGACCGGCAACCGCTATTTCCCCTATGAGTTTATGTATCAGCTCATTCGCGGCGGCAAAATCAAGAAGCACTACCAAATCGATCCCAAAGATTCATGGATGATCGCCGCCTGCGAAAAAAATCTGCCTATCTTCACACCGGGTTGGGAAGATTCCACTCTCGGCAATATCTTCGTTTCGCACGTGGTGCGCAAAGACATTTCCAATTTCCAGGTGGTCAAATCGGGGCTGGAACAAATGGCCATGCTCATCGACTGGTACAAGACCAATAGCAAAGACGAAGCAATCGGCTTTTATCAGATTGCCGGCGGCATCGCCGGAGACTTCCCTATTTGCGTCGTGCCGCTCATTCAGCAAGACCTGCAAGAAGACTGCAAACTCTGGGGCTATTTCTGCCAGATTTCAGACAGCACCACCTCATACGGTTCGTACAGTGGAGCCGTACCGAATGAAAAGATCACTTGGGGTAAGCTGGGCGAAGATACACCGCGCTTCGTAATCGAGTCAGATGCCTCAATAGTGGCGCCTTTGATGTTCGCCTATATTCTGGGACAATAGTCAAGATAACTATTTTATGGTTGACCGGGCCAACTCCCGAAAGACTAAAGAAAGAGAGGGTGGATCAAATACGCCCTCTCTTTCTTTTGGATACTACGCCATGGTGATTAAGCCCGGCTGGTCAGGATTTCTGGCAGCTTACGCCGAGATAAGGGTGCGGCGAAGAGATCCCAAATAACTCGAGGGGTGGGGAATTAGCCCCGCCCACAAGCCACACAAGCATCGACGGCACGGCGATTGGCTTCCAACTTTTCCACTAAGGCTGCCTCTTTATCGGCTTTCTCTTTCTCGTTGCCGCCCTTGTAAAACTCAAGTAGTCTCTTGTGAAAGCTTACTCTCTGAATAGATGACTGCGGCATCTTGTCATAATACTGAGCCGCTTCCAAAAGCAAAGCCTCTGCTTTCTTGCGATCGCCGCCATAGGCAAGCTCATCATTAGCCCAACTTTCGAGTGAAAAAGCCAGCCCGGCATTGGCAGCCCCCACTAAAGCACTCTCACCCGCCTGCACAGCCTTTTTATAGCCATCGGCAACCTGCTTGAAATACTTCCTTCCATCTTCTTTCTTGCCGGCCTTAAAGCTTTCATGACCCAAAGCGTTGAGCAAAACCCGCTCAGACTGACTGCCCGGCTTCTCTTTAGCCAATTCGCCCTTAAGTTTATCTAGATCTGCGCCCTGAGCAGGCTGAGCCAATACACAAGCGGCCAGCGCCACCGAAGCCAAAACCTGCTCTTTTTTAGACATCAAATCTCTCCTGCTTGCTGTACAAGTAAACCACACCAGTTATTGTAGTTTACCGGCTAAGATAGCAAGCTGGCATTATTTGATGAAAAATGGCGAAGAGACCTTCGGTCTAGCAGTCGATAGTGTAATGAGACCTTAGTAAACTTGGTAAAACCAGTTTTGATAGAGCCTCAACCGCACAAAAGGAGAAAAATGCCATCTCAGAATCCCTCACAGCCCTTGCATGAAGAAACATTTTTCCTACCGCAGTGTGAACTCTGCGTTATTCATAGCAGCTTGCAACCTGATGAAATCAGCAAGATTCTTGACTTAGCTTCGACCTCAAGCGTCAGAATTGGCGAAAGTACCGGCGGTGTTATTGCCAGGCGATCGATTTGGGTGCTGCACAGTCTCGATTCTATTGGGACGCAAAATCTCGAAGATCATCTGGACTGGCTGGTCTCAAAACTTAGTAGCAAGCGCAGCACAGTAAAGACGCTCAAGAAGACAGGAGCCCTAATAGAACTACACATTCTCATAGACACCTGGAACCGATTCGAGCAAATAAAGATTCCCGCAAAGATAATCACCACGCTTGGACAACTCGGTATTGGCATCGATGTGCATGTGGTAATTCATGAAGACCGAAGAGAATTCTATGACTATGTAGACTAGTTGTGTATCCCGCACATGCTAAACGTTAACTATTGCCTGCATCTAGTGGTCTGTTATGCAACAATTCGCACTTACGGCTAATCATTAGCAATCGCTGTACTGTTACTGCTAGACTCTCATGATTACTCTATGAAAAACCAGTTAATCACCTGTATTGTTCTCCTTGCCGTTCAAGGACATCCTGCGTCTAGCGAGGAATCCAATGATGGAAACAGTGCGGACAATGGTAAAGCTTCTCTTTCAGGAGAGAATAGAGGGAGCGCTTCAAGTCTAAGTTGTTCCAAGGCAGCGCCATACCAAATTCCAGAACCAACCAAAGTTTCCCATGGTGGCTGGGATGTATACAAACATTCGATAGAAGAGGAATTTCAAAGACGGGTGCTCAATAGCTGGTATCCGTCAAACGAAAAACTGGAAGCTACCGTAAAGTGCCTTCTCGGAGGGGACGGTCTTCTTTACGATATAGAGATATCCTCAAGTTCAGGCGATAACCAATTTGATGTTGAATGCTTAGAAGCGGTTCTTGGAGCAGACTATTTTTACAAAGGACTAAGCAGCAGGAGGCTAATTCCGCTTTCAGTTACTTTTAATGCAGCTGGACATAAGCAATTCGGAAGAACTACAGAAAACTACTTCAAAAGAAACCCAGAACAAAAAGGGGAAGGATGCCTAGCCATTTATCACATCCCTACCAATATCCTGCAACGCTATCCGGGGCTCTTTACAGAAAAAGAACTGCTGGATGATTCAAATCTGTATTTAGTAAAGGACGCCGCAAATCACACCGAGAAACCACAGTATCATTGGCTCAAAGACCTCTACAAAAACTTCTGGACGACTTTTTTCCAGCAACATCCCAAAGCGACTAAAGATGAAGTGATGGCACAAGCAGCAATGATACCGAGATAAATGCGAAATAGACCAGGAAAGCTCTAGAATGCTTCCTTTAGCATCTTGCAAAAGAGATTAATCAAGCTGCGAATCGAGCTTGGTATAGATAGCCGCTCTTCTTTGATTTCGCTCTTCCATGCCCCTGGCATTCCAAGCCATTTTGCCGCCGCTAGCCAGCCCCGCACCAGCGACACAGCCACCGATGGCACCTGGCACATTAGCGACAAGACCTCCAGCAACAGCACCACCGGCGCACCCGACTGCGCCCAGAACAGCTGAGCCCAAAGTCAAGGTTACAGGCTTCTCTTGCTTTAGTTTGCCAGCAAGTACTTCCAAGTCTCTGCCGCTGGCAAGACCCCTATGGATTTTGTCGTCTACAACTTGTAAGGTCGCCTCAGAAAGATGAGAAATGCCCTCGATGTTGTCGTTGATAAATTTCAACTCTGGTTTCACTTCATCAGGAATGAACTTGGAGGAAGCCTTAAGCCCTTCAGCCAATTCGTCTTTTGATAGAGATCGATCTTGGTTCAAATCAAGCATGGGCAGGTATTTCTCAGCGACATCCTTAATATCTCTCTTCTGCAAACCGGGGCGCAGTGGATGCTCAGTTGGCTCGCTCTCAATTCTAGTACCTTTGAAAAATCCCCAGTCAGCCATGGTCTGCTTATCGCGCACCGCGTTTTGAAACCTAGTCTCTTCAGCTATTGCAGCAACTACGCCAATAGCGGCACCAACTGCCGCCCCTTTACCTGCACCATCAGCATAATCAGAAGCAGAGGCTTGTGAATCCAAAGAAGTAGCAGCAGCACCACCAGCGGCTCCACCCGCTATCGAGCGAACCAGAATCTTACTTGAGTTAGAGCCACCGGAGGGGTCAAACTTGGCCAGTATTTCCATTCGGTCTATATCGCTCGTCTGCAAAAATCGATTTTTCGAAAGCGCTCCGATATCATAGACATGTTTCTGCAAAAACTCAGAGACGGCTGTTTGCTCTCGATTTAGGTCTTTATGCTGGGCAAAATCGTTGACCTCAGCATGAGTTATTGAACCCGAGCCGTCAGCATCTATATTGTTGAACTGATTGCGCAGAGCTTTCGCCAGCTTCTCTGGGCTTGCAGATAAATCGAACGATTCGTTTGGCATAGTAATTCAACCAACAAGAAAGAAAAAGGGTTTAGGGGAAAGGACTAAAATTGGCACCGCTGCCAAACTTCGCATTTCGTGGCTGGATGATAAGCCCGACCTGTGTCCTGTTCGTGACATGCTTTTGAGCTAGCCCCGAAAGCAATCGCACGTGCTATTCTGAAATGATTAGGGCACGCTGAGGATTGAAATATGACGAAGACCATCTTCTCCAAAGGCTGCCTCTAGGAAGGCTTTACTCTTTCCTTTTGAAAACCGAAGGCTCCCCGGCGTCCTTCTCGTATTCTCGTTGTGCCAGAAATAGTCATTGCAAGCAAATATTGGCAGCATCAGCTATGCACCTACACATAGCTGGATGGCTCTAGTCTTTGCCCAAGGGAGAATGTCTCGATGCTAGAACAGAATGAAAGAGATAGATCTTTCCCATTTCATCTGCTGGAAGAACTTCGCTACGGCAACGAACTAAAGGATCAAGATCTGGAGAAACTTAGCAAAGCGCTCGTTGAATTAGACGACTACAGATTGGTTCAGCCTCTCACCGAAATCGTCATGGACGCCAATCTAGCCGCTAAAGTCAGAGAAACAGCAAGCCTGACACTCTGTAGCTACTGCACAGATGAAACTGCCGAAGAGAGAGCGAAGTGGTGGCAAGACGGAGATGAAACTATCAAACGGCATGCGATTAGAGTGGCCGAGAAGGAAGAAGCAGAATTAGTTGTGGCACTAGCCAAAGACCCTCTAAACCCTTTCTTTGCAGAAGCCTTAGAAAAACTTGGAAGTTGGAGCGAACCACACTATCAGGAAATACTCATCCAAGCCCTCGATCTAGACCAGCCCAAATTTAGAGCAATTGCAGCAAAAGCTCTTATTTGGGAACAACCAGTCAGGGCCGAGAAGAGACTACTTGAAATAGCCATGGAATCCGACCGAGAAGCAGCCAAAGCTGCTCTTCACACACTCTGCTACTGCGTCAGCAATGAACTTTTATTGAAACTGGCTGAACTAAAGGAAAGCACCACCGACAAATACATGAAAGCGGAATACGAGAACGCCTTTGGCTGGGTAGCAAAGGAATACAAGTTCTTCCTTAGCGATAAATACTGGGAAAATAACTCTGCCCGTCAATATTTTGAGAACTGGTCTAAGCCCGCCAGGCAGCTTTTGAAAGACAAGGAACTTTCTAATAAAGAGGACCGAGACGCAGCAGTTCAAAGCAAATCTAACAATAATAATTGCCAACTTGAGTTTACACAAAAACCCGAGTCGAGCAACTACGAACTCAATGTGTCCCAAATAATTGCCGACCTAAGTGATGAGAATGGTCAGAAGAGTGAGAAAATCTACAGATACCGCAACCTTGCTAGGCTTAACGATCTCAACAAACAAGAACAAGAGAAATTACTGAAGTTCCTTAGCGAAAGCCAAGACCCAAATGTAAGACTATTGGCTGTTGAAGCAAGCAAAGTCTTGAAAAACAGCAAGAGCATGTATGACCTTTTAAATGATAAATGCCTTCGAGTTAGACGAAGCAGCATTCACCTGTGCAAACACTTAGAGCCAAATGAACAAATTGCTCAAACACTACTTCAGACAATAACCAATAAAAATACTGACGGATCGATGGCAATCGAAGCCTTAGAAAGCTACTTTGTCCATGCCTCTATTTTCGGTCAGTCTGACTGGCTATTAAGTCTTGCCTTATACGACAAAAGACCGGTGGTGCGAGAGAAGTCCGTGATAAGGCTAAGAGACCTAGATGACAAAGACAAATCAAAGAATCTCCTTGCAATTCTAAATGAGCCCCCCTGCAATACATGGAGGCTACACATAGCTGTCATCGAAAATTGCCTGTCCCTAGACATTGATATTCCATATTCTTCTTTAGCGCCATTAAAATCTGTCGACAGCCCAAGCCTACAAGAAGCTTTGGCTGAAGCGCTCTTCAGACCAACCGCACAAGAATAGCTACAGGAAGCTTGACTGCGACTTCATTACAAGGAGTTTGCTAAGGCTGGACTATACCTAGAACCAAAGCCTGCCTTTAGGTACGGTTAGCCACGGCTCAGCAATCCCCCTAAAGAAGAAAGGAGCTTTGATGATTAAAGCGTTCGAAGCTTCTATAGGCATTGATATCGCGAAAGCCAAGGTCGATGTCGCAGTGTTAGATGCAAGCAACAGTCCAAAACACAGAACTTTCACCAACGATTTGGAAGGTTTTCACAGCCTTTACTACCAACAAAAGACTTCATCTACTGGAGGCATAACAGAATAAAGCCTAAAATTTTCTCGGAGCCAGCGCAATAGTCATTCCTTTGCTGGTGAATCTGATCAGCACTCCACGGCGGTAGGGTAAATCCGTCGGCGGAGTTGTAAATGGCAGTTCCTTTTTGAGAATTTCCATGGCTGCGTTTTCTGCCTTTTCAGAAAAATGCGCAGTCGGTCGAAGCAGACCGGTATCACTTTTTCCTTCAAATGAAATAGTGTAGGAAACTGGATGATCTTTGAAGAGCTGGCGATATTTGGGGTTAATTGCACGCCGGTTTTGCTTGCACCAATAACTTAGTGTCCTTTGGCGTTCATGCTGTTTCTCCAGCTTTTTGATCGACTCAGCAGACCATCCCATCGTGCACAGTCCTGTGCTTCCAAGCCCTGGGCGTCCAAAAATTTTTAGCGAAATAGGTTCTGACTCTGCGTTTACCGGCGCGTTTGCTGCCAGCAGAAAAGCAACGATCAAAGCTCTACTCAAATACACCATCGCAACAGCTATTGTAAGCGAATGACTTGATTTTCTATACGATATCTTACTCTACTTTTCTTCTGGTTACGCAAACGAAGAACATGGTCAATATGGCCGCTGCCATATTGGCGGTCACACTCAATACAGGACTGAGCCTACTTTAGCACCGTTCACTTTCCTTGGTTATATTTGGCGGCGCTGCCTTGGTTCCTGGCTATCTTAAGCACAGAGTCTAATTCCTTGCCCCTAGCAAAAGTGCATCAGCCTGAGAAGCACAGTCCTTAACTTTCCTTGTCCTTTCCATAGCCCTAATCCCAGAGGGAATACTTTCGGGCTGCAGCAAAGGCAAAAAGCAAACCGCCGCTCCCAAAAGCGAACTGGCATATGTCCTGCATTAGAGTTAGCAGCACCCAAACAGTTAAGCCGGTGCCCGTATGAGGCACCGGCTCAATTGTAGATAGATATGCAGCCAAAAGTCAGCTCAATTAATTAGCCAATCCAGACCAGAGCCTCTTTCAAAGACAGCCAGTTTAGGCATAAAGTCTATCTAGGTAGGAGTCTCTTTCATTGTTCTTATCGCCATTACCATTGTCTCTTTGAGTGCGTCCGGCAACCACTTCATTGCCATTGGTCAGCTGCAGGTCCGGCAAAGATTCCTGTGTACGTCTCCAATTATCCCTTTGTGCGTCACGGCAATCCGCCGGGTTGGAAACCACCGGACCGCCAGGCCAGCACTCAGCAAGAGCAAGCTGACGAAAGTTATCACCAGGCCGCGGACGAATACCTTCGGGCTCACTTGTGGTCATGCGATTTTCCAGCATAGTAAATTCTCCTAATAGAAAAGGCGGTAAGCACCGCGTTTGAACTTTGTGAGAGTAATCTAGCAAGGCAATTTGACATGAGGTTGACACAACAAACTGCCTACTACCTATTCAACCGAAGCAGCCGGCATTGGTAAGCGGCTGCTTCGAATATTAATTTGCCCGTATATCGTGCGCAGGGCGCCATTGCGCTCTGTTCGCCATACTGAGGGCAACCCAAAGAAGCTCACACAATGCTATGATGCTAATAGAAAGATTGTGATGTGCGCCCTTTTGTTAAGCTTAAGAACTTAGTAAGTTGCCGCTAGTTGCACTCGGTCTGGTAAGAACCACGACGTGAGGTTATCGAGATAGCGGTTCTCTCAAGCTCTGCCTATGCTGCGCGCATCCAGGCTCTAACGCTTAATATACAGCCGCTTAGCTCTTCTAGAGCGGCTCACGATCACGCAACTACAAATGCGCCACTGTGCAGCTGTAAAGATGTGCAATTTCGCAAGTAAGACTATATGTATCCCCCTCGATTACTTGAGGCTGTTAAATGACTAAACAAGCACAAATACTTATCGGCAATCTATCGACAGATGCCAAAGAAGAACAAATTTGCGAAATCTTCTCCAAAACAACTGGTAAGCTAAAGTCTTTATCGATTCCCAAAGACCCAAGAACCGAAAAAGGAAAGGGCTTCGCCTTTGTTGAAATGTACAGCATTCTAGAAGCAATAGAAGCCATATCAAGTCTAAACGGCGAGTGCATAAATGGCAGAAAACTCTCAATGAGCCTAGTAGAACCCAAAAAAGAAGAAAGAAAATGGTATCAATTGCGGTGACCAATTACTGATACAACAACCGGAGATAGAGAAACCGGTGGTGCACCAGACGAGCGCCGCATCCCTATCAAATAGGAAATCCAAAGACAAAACGTACAAGAAAAGAAGGGTATAGAGAAATAATGAAATCGAAACCAAGCAGACAAATAGTGCAACTGCCGCCGGATACACCGACAAAATACGGTCCCTTGAGCATCCACCAGAACGGCATCGCAGTGAAACATTTGACGGCGACTCCCACACCACTGATTGGCAGAAAGAGCCATCTTGCGCATTCCCTAGAGAATGTGCGCCTGTCGCTGCACGTGGAACGGTTCGACGCCACTGAAAGACTATCCTCCGATATCATCTGCATCACTCGATTTCCCGAATATGGCTATGAAATCAAACATTTGACCCCATGCGAGATGCGCGTCGGTCAAACACACGGCACCGCCGTAGTTCAATCTACCTGTATGTGCATGGACTTTGAAAACGCCCACGACACATACCTTGAAGTAGAATACTCGCTGGGCGAAGAATCTATCTCTCTGGTCACTATTCCAATCAAGTTCCCAGTCCCAGCAACAGAAAGCGAAGACGAAGATAACGAAGAAGCAGAGTAGTTCAAACCAGAACCACCCTGCTTCTTTAAGCCTTTAGCCGAGTTTTGAGCAATAATTGCTCAGTCAGCAGTTATTGCTTACCAGCCGCTTCCATAGCTTGTAGACGGCTTGCGATCACGCGGCTCAGATATGGCTACATAGAGAGTGCGGCCGTTATGTTGACTTTGATCCAAAGTGCGAATCGCATCCTGCGCGGCTTCCGGTGAGCTCATCTCGACAAAGCCAAATCCGCGCGATCTGCCGGTATCCCGGTCAGTAGCCATTCTTGCTGAAAGTACTTCGCCATGACCGGCAAAGATTCCACCAAGCTCAGTGTCGGTGGTGCTGAATGCTAGGTTTCTGACGAATAGTTTATTGTTTTGCATTTAAAAGTAGACCTTGATTGAAGTATGTTTTTGACCGCAATGCAGCCAAAGAAAGAGTCATAGAGATGAATATACAAGGCAACGATGCGGCACTATCTTATGATCGCGAGTGACAATCCAAAGACTGACACAAGTACTGAAGACAAAATCGATATCCGGAAAGTGGCTTTGCACCTAAACCTTCGGCAATAGAACTCAAAGGTAGAGCAAGACAGCCTGACAATTTCAATAGCACTCTAGCACGTCTGTCTATCAAATACCAGTATTTCTCAAATTCTTTGTCGGTCAAAGGCTCAACCAAATCTACTACAGTCCAGTCAGGGCTCCGAATCGAGCGCTTTGAACTCGACTTGACATAAAGTTGTGACGACCTATACCATCTTCACCCAAGTCGGACTCACCGAAAAGATGTACAGAAGTCGAGAGCCAAGAAGTTAGGGGCTGCCGAACCAACTGCTTGGTCATACACCTATTCTTATGAAACAAAAGCACACTCAAACAGCCAAACTAACCAGTCTTTTTCTAACCATTCTGCTTCTCTCAACTAGCAGCCCCTTGTTGGCTCAAGCAGCCCCCCTAGAAATTGCTGAGAATCAAAAAGAAAATACAAAACGTGTGCGCGATTCGTTCAAGCTTTATTTGAGCCCTGACTTTGCAGATAAAGACGCAGGACTCGCAGATACAAAGGCAGAGCTTACATTAACCCGCTCAGCCGCGATTAAAGATAGAGCAGAACCAAAAGCGAAAATACTATCAGCTGAACGCGTAAAAGACCTTCTGGCAAAGCTGCCGCCACTGCCTAGCAGCAACGAGCCAGCGCCGGTAGCGACTGATTCGGCTACATTCAAGACAAAAACGCAAGCGCAGTCAAATATGTCATCGATACCTAGGCTGCAAGCACAGGAAGAGACCCCAGCCAAACCGGGTGATTCGAGACCTCTGCAAGTAATCCATATTAGTCACCGCGATAAAGTAGAACAAATCAGACAACTTACTGTCACTTTCTCAAAGCCAATGGTACCTATTGGTCAAATTGCAGCAAACGCTGCGGGAAAGTACATAAAGCTCAGCCCTCAACCTTCTGGTCAATGGCAATGGTCTGACACAAAAACCTTGGTCTTTATTCCAGAGAAAGACCGCTTTCCCCAAGCCACTGCTTATGAAGTAACGATTCCAGATTCAGTCGCATCGCTCGACGGCAGCAAACTAGGCAAGGCAATAAAATGGACCATTGAGACACCCACGGTCAAAGTTCGGCAATTCTTTCCCCAGCCGCAGCCCCACTATAATGAATCTACAGAAGAAGAATCTACGGTGGAAAGCTTAGGACAATGCGCTCAGCCGTCCTTTAGTGCTGTCTTTAATCAAGAGATAGAACCCGAAACCATTATCAAGCGCATTAGTCTTGTGGCGAACTCGAAGTCATATGCCCTTCGACTGTCTAAAGATGAAGAACTAGGCACTAAGGCAAAGGGCAAAAACTGGATTGCCTTTACGACAGTAGATCCCCTTCCCAAAAACTGCATAGCCACAGTCCGCTTTGACCGCAACCTTCCGTCGGCAGAGGGGCCGCTCCGCGAGACTAGCAAAGACTCCCCAGAACAGACTTACAAAGTAGGAAGCGCTAGTCCGCTGCTGCTTACCACCCCTAATTTGAAAGGACAAGCAAGAAGCAAGAAAGAGCTTGAAGGGACTACAGATATAAGAGGTGAGGTTTTCTCGTTTTCAAATCCAATTGATCCATCATCATTTCAGAATGACATGGTGAAAGTCACACCGCCACTGGCGCAACAGAAGGTCGTTCTCAAGGGCAATAAGATAATCGTATCCGGGCAGTTCGATGCATTCAGTGAGTACCGGGTTGCCTTTAGCGAGTCAATCACCGATAAATCTAGACAAAGACTTGCGCCTGGCTGCATCGGGGTGATTAAGACCGGCAAATTGAGTCCTTTAGTTAAGGCAAACAAAGAATTCCAGTCTATACAACCAGGAAAACCAATAACACCGAGTTTCTGGGCCCAAGGTGGAGCAAAGCTTAAAGTAACTGTTCGCCAAGTAAAGGCAGAAGATTGGCGAGATTTCAACCTCCGAAAAGCAAAAAAGCCATTTGGAAAGGTACTTTCACAAGAAGTTTACTCTGTCGATAAAAAAGGCGGAGATATAAAGCTTGACCTATCCCATACTCTTAAGTCCAAATACGGACATTTGCTGGTGGAAGCAAGACTTCTAAACTCACCTCCTGAAACCCGAGCGATTGACTATACCTGGATTCAAATTACAGATATGGCTTTGGATTCATTCAAACCAGAAGAATCAAGCAGTGGGGGAGGTCTGACTGTATACGCCAACCAGCTAATTGATGCTGCGCCTATTGAAGGAGTTGTTCTAACCTTGACTGATACTGTATGCAGTGCCAGTGCAACCTCCGACAAAAATGGTTTGGCAACAATCAAGATACCAAACCATATTGAATTTATACAAACTCTTATTGGCAAGAAAGGAGAGGACTCCTGCCTCTTGACCGAAATTTGCCCAAGCGCAATAAATCCAGGTAAGAGCCGGAAAGTCTGGTATCTGACTTCGAATAGAAGTATTTACAGACCTGGTGAAAAATGCGGTGTAAAGGGTTGGGTTCGAGAACTAAAGCCAGGTAAGTGCTTGGTTCCAGCAAACTGTTTAGCAGTACATTACGAGCTTCATGGTCTGGATAAAAAATTAGAAGGCGATGCTATGGTAGACAGCCACGGCGGCTTCTCCTTTCATTTTTCTATTCCGAAAGATTTGCCTTTGGGACGCTACGTCCTCTGGACCTATCCAACGAGTGAGAAGAAAGCTGGATATGGATTTGAAACTGGTCAATTATCCTTAAACGTAGAAGAATTTCGCAAAACCGATATAGAAACGCACCTGAGCTCACCGAGCAGTTTTGAACTTATAGAGGGACAAGACACAATAATCACAAGCAAGGCGAGTTATCTTGCCGGTGGGCTGGTGGCAAACAGCCCCGTACACTGGACTGTACAAAGTTGTCCCATCTTTTTCAGTCCGAAAGGCTGGCGCGATTATGAATTTGAATCAGCAGATGAAAGAGAGAAAATCTGTGACTTAACAGCAATCACAAAGACTATCAAAGGCAAAACCAACGAAAAAGGCGAATCCAAGCTTCTCATCAAGACCCTAGCCAACTCTTCTAAAGGAGCCATGAGCTATTGCTGCCAAGCCACCGTCTTCGATATCAACAGGCAAGAGTGGTCAAAGACACTAAATCTGGTGACACATCCAACCGACACTTATGTCGGCATCAATTCACCAAGCAAAGTATTGGCGCCTGGCAAATGGCTCCCCTTGAGCCTAGTTGCCGTCGATCGCGAAGGCACAATCAAGTCGACAAAGGTTGAGTTGACTATAGAAGAATACGACCAAAACGACAACATAATAAAAACAAAACAAGAGTCTTTAGATATAACTACAAAAGCTGAACAGCTCTGCTACAAACCAAGCGCTCAAGCCAAGAAGGTCAAAGCTGAAGTACGGTCGGCTCTCTCGAAAGGACAACTGCAGAAAGCATCCATAATCGTCGATATAAAACCCGACTCAGAAAACACCAGTTTCATTGTGGACGACAGGCGCTGCACACTAACTGCCGACAAAACATTTTACAATCCAGGCGAAGAAGCAGAAGTAACAATTCAAACACCAGTCTACCCTTCAAAAGGGCTGCTGCTCAATAGCAATGGACAAATCCCACCTATGCCACTGACAATGGAGGGTCCGGCAAAAACAATCAAAATTCCAATCACCAAAGATTGCTTTCCGTCCTTTTCAATAAAGGTATTTTTGGTTAAGGATGCTGACACCATATGTGAAGGCGATTTGAACATTTTGCTGCCGCTATCGCTCAAACGCTTAGATCTGACCGCCAAGCCTAGAGAACCATTAACTTCACCAGGCAAAGATGCGGTAATAGACTTAGAGCTCAAAGATCATAACAACCCGGTGGTAGGTGGGCAAATAGCGCTGGCGGTGGTCGACGAAGCGGTACTGACCTTGAACGATTACAAATTGAATGATCCACTTCAAGCCTTTTACGGAAGTATGCATAATTATCTGGAAGGTAGACATTCGAGAAATCTTAGGCGCGGCTTTTGGATACTTGTTCATAATTCTAGAGCCTTTACCAGACCGGTTGAGCAAAGTATAAGCCAAGCAAAAGAGCCTCAAAGTGTTCCTGCTTTTGCTGGCAATCTACGGCGTAATTTCTCAGCTCTAGCTTTCTTCAAACCAGATATAGAGACCGACGCCAATGGCAAAGCCCAGGTGCGGTTTAAGCTGCCAGACGGCATAGCCCGCTATAGAATTATGGCAGTGGCGGAGTCACAAGATAAATTTGGTACAGTCGAAGATAGTCTGACAACCAAACTGCCAATAGCTATTAAGCCTTCACCACCAAGATTTCTCAATTTGGGTGACCAAGCCGAGATATCGATGGTTCTGCAAAATCTAACAAACAAAGAACAAAAGGTTCAGTTAGCGCTTCGCTCTGACAAGTTAGACATATCCGATCCAGGTAAAGAGGTCGTCGTGCCTGCCGATGAGAGACTGGAAGTACGTTTTCCAGCAAAGGCGATATCTCTAGGGATAGCACAATTGCAGTGCGCTATGACAACAGACACCTATTGCGATGCAACCGAATGCAGCTTGCCGGTGCTTATGCCAGCCAAATCAGAAACAATTGCACAGAACGGAGTGCTCGGAGGCGCGAATGAAGGTGATGCGCAAACTCTTGCAAGAGTCGAACCGCTGGTGATACCAGATAATGTCTTCGATAATCTAGGTGGACTAACCTTGAGCACCAGTAATTCAGCGATTTCTGGACTGGCCGACTCCATTAAGTATCTACGAGACTATCCTTACCAATGCACTGAGCAGATCTCTGCACGCCTGCTTGTCCTACTGTCAATGAATGATCAGATCTCTATATTGCCGATCAGCAACGAAAAAGAGAAAGAACATACGAAGGCATCTATCAGAAGAGATATAGAGCGACTCTGCAGCCTACAAGAACCTGATGGTTCCTTCCGTGACTGGGAGGGAAATTCAGCCCCACGCAGCCCTTTCGCCTCTATCCAAACAATAAGCGCTCTAAAAATGGCAGCGGCGCAAAAATATGCTGTATCAGAGCGAACAATAGAACTTGCCGATACATATTTAAGAGACATTGGTAAGCAAATCAGTGGCGAGTACGACGAAAAATCAAGAATAGCCCTTCTCTCCTATGCTCTCAATGTTAGACACAGGAACAAAGACACCGATAGCAAAGCAGCCAAAGTTCTGTTGGCACAAGTCATGCCGCTTGAAAAAGCAATAGGAGGTCGAGGGCGCCGAGAAAGAGAAAGAGATAAAGAGGGCGAAAAAAGAAGCAAAGACACAGCCGCGACACTCTCGACCGAAGCAGCGGCATGGCTCCTCCCTATAATTGCAGCCGACAAAAATAACAAGCTGGAAACAGAGAACCTGCGAAAACTTATCAATAGTCGCATCACAGTCAACTCAACTAGTGCTGATGTCCCACAAGATAACTATAACGATTTCGATCATTGCCTCTTCTTTAGCCAGACGAGAAGTGAAGCCGTTGTCTTGGAGGCCTTGATGGATGATCAACCGCAAAGTCATCTCATCGCAAAACTGGTGCGCTCCCTTCAAGAATGCAGAAAAAATGGCATATGGGCCAACTCACAAGAGAATTGCCGCGCTTTGCTAGCTTTAGCGAAATACTGCAAGCGCTACGAAAACCAGGAAACGAAGTTTAAGACACGGATCTGGTTGAATGACAATCTGTTCAGCGAAGTGAACTTTGCCGGGAAAGAAAACAAGCAAGCCTCAATAAGAGTACCGATGAATAAACTCAAAGACCAAAAATTCATCAATATCAAACTAGAGAAGACCGGCAAAGGCAAACTGTTCTATCAAATTGCTCTCGACTATACACCTAGCGTCATTGAAGGCGGTCTCAACCGCGGCTTTAAGTTAGAGCGCAGCTTTGAGGCTATAGACAACAAAGCTGACGTCCATAGAGACGAACAAGGCATCTGGCACATCAAAGCCGGAGCCAGGATAAACGAGGTTGTACGCTTAGCCACGCCGGGTGAAAGGCACCATGTAGCGCTGGTTGTTCCCTTGCCTGCCGGGACCGAAGCAAGCGACTCCAAAAACTTTGCAACATTTGACAACGAGCCTGAACAGCCTGACCAGGCAATTACCGCTTGGGTCGGTAAGGAAAATCTTCGCGACGATCGAGTGGAAGCGTTTGATACCATGCTGAGGGCTGGTCAGTATAGCTACAAATGCAAGCTGCTGGCGACAACACCAGGATGCTATAGAGTAGCACCTGCAAAAATAGAAGAAATGTACAAAAGTGAGATTTTTGGTCGTACCTCTTTTGACACTGTGATTATTGAATAAAGGTAGCAAAATTGGTCAATGCTAAACTAATGTTCGCTCAGCCCATCTTCCTTGCGAAAGCCTGCCTATGCCAATTGACCCCGGATCACTAGCCGATTGGGCGGAAGCCCTCACCAATACTGTAGTTCTGGTCTTTATCTATAAGCAACTGCGTCTAATGAACGTGCAAATGGTGCAGAACGACGACCAGGAACGTTTTCGCCGCTCATGGGAGTTTATCAAGCTCTATAGAGACGAACTGAGCCCGACAGACGGAAAACTACCACCGGCTCTCTTAGACCTAGAAGTTCAGGACGATTTGGTGCTGCCTGACAACGAATTGGGTCAGCTTGTGGACCTGTTTTATAGACCGAGACTAAGACTATTCAGCCTCTTGAGCCAGTTACTCGAACACCAAGAAGTGGAAGAGCGCCTTCTCTTTGGCTATCTCATCGAAGATTTCAACAAATTTGTCTTCATAGGCATTCGCTCAGGCGGCGCCGAGCCATTCAAGAGCGATACGGCCCCCAAGATAAGCATGCTTCTCAACGCTTGGGGGGCGCAAATGAAGAGCCGCAAGCTACTGTTTGCCAATTAGCTGTTAAAATAGTCGCCTATGTTAAACGAAACAGCCCCGCCATTTACCCTCGATGCCACAAGTGGAGAAAAGGTCGTCCTTTCTCAGTTGCTCGGGTCTTTTGTTGTGCTTATTTTTTATCCAGCCAACGACACGCCGACATGCAATTCGCAGCTGGCAGAGATGAGCTTGAACACTCAGGAATTCCTCAAGCTGGGAGCCTTTATCTATGGGGTGAATACAGCTTCATTAGCCAAGTCGGGCGAATATTGCACCCGTAAACGGCTCAACTTTCCTATTTTGCACGACAATGGCGGCACCGTGGCTAAGCAGTACAAAGCCTTTACCTCATGGATAGGGCTAAATCGCCGTACCGTGGTCGTTGTCGACCCGCAAGGCCGCATTTGTTTTTATGAGAAAGGCAAGCCGACTGCCGAAAAGATAATCAAATGCATTGAGTCTCATCACGCCGCACTCTAATCTGAAGCCTGAGGCAAAAGCCAACCGGCTCCAACATCTAAATAACAATACTGCTGCACTGTGCCGCTCAAATTGTGAAGGAAAAATCTAGCGCAGAGGCACACCCCAGCGCTTATAAAGCCGCGCAGCCAGGTCGATCATATCGGTTTGCATAGAGGCGATATAAGGAGCATAACAAGCGAACTTTTGACTCAAAACACTTCTTAGATTATTGTTGCCGCAAGCAAGCCCTTCGCTCAAAGTTTCAAGAAAAGCATCGGCAACAGCAGCATTATCTTGGTAAAGAGAGCTGGCAAATCTGCTCTCAAATTGACTGCTCTCAAATTGACCAGGCATATTTTGACCACGAACATTTTGACAGGACACCGCATTCGCCACTATATCGGCTAGCCTCAGATAATCATTTTGAAAGCACTCTCTGTCACTTTCATCGACAAAGGCAGTACCTAGACGCTCATAAATCACATAAGCCAAATTGGGCAAGACTGCCAAACAATGCTCTAAAAGGTCGAATAACTCTTCTGGTACCGGGCAATCATGGGTATCACGGCGCAACTTATCTAAACCCGAACGAGAGAGGCGCGGCTCGACTCGGCCGCCAGCCATATGAATCTCGACCACTCGCTCTAATGGATAGGTAGCCAAAAGTTCAAGCGCATCGATACCGAAGTTGGTCGCCTGGCAATAAAGATTGTGCAAATCAAGCAGCAAGAAAGACTGCGGCTGGTCTTGCAAGAGCGCTTCAAGAAAAGCCCCCTGCAGTAAAACATCTTCTCTTGAAAAAGCGAAAGCTAAATTTTCTAGACCGACCCTGGTAGCTGCATGTTGCTGCAATCTAGCCAAGTTAGCGCGACCGCGTTCAACAAATGCCTGCGAAAATGGTACCGAAAGCGGTGCGTTATCTATATAGCGCCCAGCCTGCGTAAAACCAAAATGCTCCGAAAAGAGAGTAAACCGGTGGCTTTCGACACTGTCCGAAAGAGCCTGCAGCCACGGCGTTTGTCTGGCATTTTCACTGAACAGCGAATAACTGACGCCATGTCCAAGCAAGGCGCCTCTCTCGCCGTAGTCGTTCAATAAGGCAAAGGCCCAACCGGGCATAGATTCCAGCCCGGTATCAAAACTCCATTCCATACACTGCACCAGTCCTTGCCTATAAAGGGGCAAGAAAGCCGCAAAGAAGTTGTCTTCCAGCATTAATGAAACGCCCAGTTTGACCAAGTTAGATTCAAGCCTATGCTTAGAAATACTTTTCTATAATTCCAATTCTTGAATGCCGTGATCATCGACTCTCAAATCAAGCAAATGACCAGGATTTTTTTCACTTTCCATCCAAGCCTTGATCTTAGCCATGACGGCTTCTTTATTGCGCCTATGCACGACAGTGACCACAGAAGATCCGGCACCAGAAAGGACACAACCTAGAACCGGGTCGTTGACTAACTCTCGCCGCAGGCGAGCCAGCTCGGGCACAAGCTGGGCGCGAAAAGGCTCATGCAATCTATCATCCATCGCTTCGCGCAGAGCCGACTCATCTGAGCGTGCCACTGCCGCCACCAACTGCGCCACTTTGTGTACGTTATAAAGCGCATCATCGAAACGAACCTGCTTAGGCAAAACAGTTCTTGTGGCAGTGGTATTGAGGGTGTAATTGGGTGTGTACACCAAGAGGCGCCAATCCTCGGGCCATTTCAGACGCTGAGTAATAATGCGCTTGCCGCTTGCCGCCGGCGAACAGACAACCAGACCGCCCAATAGACAGGCTGCTAAATTCTCGGGATGACCTTCCAACTCGCAGGCTTCGGCCAACAAGGCTGGCGCGGTGGGAATGCGATCTTTCAAAACATTAGCCGCCCAAAGAGCGCCGATAATGGCTGTAGAGGTCGAACCGAGACCCACGCCCAAGGGTATCTCAGAATCGACCATAATACGCACCCGGTCTAGCAGGTGGTGGTCTCTTTGCCAGAGCTTAGAAAGAATTGTATAGGTAAGATTGCCGCGGTCTTTTGCCAAACTGGAGACTTCAATATCACCCTTGAAGGTAATCAGAGGAACTTCAGGATCATTTTCATCCAGCAAAAAAAAGGTCATTCGGCTGTATACATTCACCGCCAGCCCGAGGCAGTCAAGCCCGGGACCCAAATTGCTGGTGCTGCCAGGCAATTTTAGAGTTATCTTGCGGCCCTGATTAATGAGCTCTTCGATTTGTATGAGTTCCAAGTTTCTGAGGTCTTCTAAAGAGGTAATACTTGAGACTGCCTGGGAGGATATTAGCTATACTTGCGGAGGTTTTGGCAACCGAAAGGCACTGATGAGACATTTAGTTACCGGAGGCTCCGGGTTCCTTGGCAATTTGATCGCACAGCATCTCGTGGAGAGAGGCGAAGAAGTGCGTATATTGGACATTTGGGAAGACCCGGATCGTCCCAAACAGGCCCAGTTTATACGCTGCGATGTTCTTGACAGAGAGAATGTAGCAAAAGCAGTCAAGGGGGTCAATGTTGTTCACCACACTGCCGCCCTCGTACCGGTAACCAAAGCTGGAGACATGTTCAGAAAAGTGAACGTGGAAGGTACCGGTATAGTGGCCGAGGAAGCAGCCAGAGCCGAAGTTGATAGCTTCATCTATATGAGCTCAAGCGCCATCTATGGCATTACCAAGTCGCCGGTGGACGCCGCTGTCACCCCTCGACCAGCCGAAGAATATGGTCAAAGCAAACTGGATGGTGAACTGAAAGCAAAAAGCATTTCAGAAAAAACCGGCATGCCGCTAATTTCAATAAGGCCGCGTACCATCATTGATAAAGGTCGCCTGGGGATTTTCCAAGTATTATTCGACTGGATCAAAAACGACATCAATGTCTACACACTTGGCGACGGCAAAAATCGCATTCAGTTTTTGCATGCACAAGACTTGATCAACTGCTATCTACTTTTGAATGATCTGAAAAGACCCGGCTTTTACAATGTCGGAACCGACCGCTATGCCAGCTTGAATGAAAATCTAGGCAATCTAATCAAGCATGCCGGGTCCAAATCAAAAGTCAGACATCTGCCCAAAGATTTAGCCAAATCTTCCTTGCTTATGCTCGACAAGCTCAATCTCAGCCCGCTTGCGCCCTGGCACTATCTAAGCTACGGCGAAGACTTCTTTTTCGATGTCAATCATCTCAAAGAGCTGGGTTGGAAGCCGAAGTATTCAAATGACGAAATGCTCTGCGAAAGCTATGACAGCTTCACTGCCAACTATGAGCAATCGATGAAAGGCAAAGAAGGATCAGCCCACCGCAAACCCCTGCAGCAGAAAGTTCTCGGCTTACTCAAGGTCATTTCACGCTTCTAATAGAAAGACTGCAGTTCGGCAAGCATCTCGGCAGCACTAGCCGGTCTCTCGTCAGCCTTTTTGCTTAAGCAACTATTGATTAGGGTCACAAGCCGCGGGTCTGGTGCCGGCCCGTCGGCACCAAGCAATTCAGTCAGCGGTGGCGGTGTTTCATACATGTGCATGGCAAAGGTATGCATTGGACTCTCGCCCTCAAATGGGGCACGCCCTGTGAGCATGCGAAAATACATACAACCAAGCGAGTAGATGTCGGTGCGACAATCCAGCTCTCGCCCCAGGCACTGCTCTGGGCTCATATAAAGAGGACTGCCGAAAACCATACCGGGTTGGGTCAGTTCACGATCACGATTCTCATCATAGCAGCGCATACACTTGGCTATGCCAAAATCGAGCAGTTTGACCGGCTCAAACTGATCAAGAGGATAGTGCTTGTCGAAACAAGAAACTTTATCGACGAGCATGACATTACTGGGCTTTATGTCCCTGTGAATTATGCCCAGTTGATGCGCCTCACTGAGGGCTTTTAGCACGCTAGAAATAATGCGATAGCTTTCTTTCTCATCAAAACGACCGACCTTCTTCAGCACATTATCAAGGTCTTGCCCGTGCAATCTTTCCAACACCAAATAAGGTCTAGGCGTCTCAAGCCGCAGCGTGGTGCCGTCCTCACGCTTCAATTCGCCTTCCAAAACACCGGCTGAATAGATATGAACCACATTCGGATGATTCAACTTATTGATAATCTCAGCTTCTCGGCGGAAACGTTCAATACTCTCCTCTGTATCGGTAAGATTGGAATGCATTATTTTGACGGCCACTTTCAAGTCGGCACGGTTGTGACCGGCTAGATAAACCGTGCTCAGACCGCCCACCCCAATAATCTCTTCTATTAAGAACCGCCCTTCGACCAGGCAACCGACTAATTTGGCACTTTCTTTGAGAATTCGCTGCATATTCACCTTCTTTCTTAGAGTCTAGCACCGCCTCCCCAAAGGTGAAGAAATTGCCCGTAGAAAGAGACCTATTGCCCCGGTCGAAGATTAGTCAGGGCTTGGCGCACTCTCTCAGCAACAGGGCTGTCATAACCATTGACGGCTTCGTTAATTACCAATTCTCGCTTGAGATACTCTAAGGCGGCTGCCTCATGCCCGGCTGCCAGGCTCTCGCGGCAAGCATTCTCTAAATGCTGGCAATGCCCGGAAGTGTCAAAGCCCAACCAACCGCCCAAAACAGTCAGCCCATCAGATACACGCGCCCCGGTGTGAAAAATGCCCCGACTGGCCCGGCGCAGATCGGCGGTCACTTCGTCAAAGAAAATATCCGAGGCGTCGTCTCTCTTGCCAAAAGCCCTTTCATGGCTCAAATTGCTCAAATCATTGCCGTCCATAATCGCTCTCCCCAACAGTAACGAAACCACTTTACAAAGGGCGGACAAATCTAGCCATGTGCAATAGCACAGCCTTTTTGCCGTGCTATCATGAACCCAATCAGTGGTCAGAGGAAAGGTTCTTTGCAAGAGTTTAGACATGACCAAGCCCAGGGTCGAGATCAAATTCGCCCGGTTTATGCCGAGCCTTGTCTTCGTCAAAGCAGCGCCAGTCTGGTCCATATCAGCAAGAAATGTCTGGTCTTTTCCCTTGCCGCCGGCATGACCATTTTGAACCTTTCCGCCTGCCAAAATCAAAGCAGCGCGGTCAAACCCGACAAACCGGCACCGGAAGGTACCACCTATGCCGCCAGCGAAGACCTCGAATTGAAGAAAGCGAGAATTGACGCCCTCGAACACTTTGAAGAATTCAGGCAAGCTTTCAAGAATAAGAAACCAGGGGAAAAATTTGCGGTCAAGGCGGCGTTTAAAGACGGCGAGCAAGAAGTGCACAAATGGTTGATTGTTGATCAGATGGACAATCTTGATATTGTCGGCCATTTTGCTTCCGGAGATCCCCAGGGCACCTTGCAAGCCGGGCAACAAGCCACAGCCCGCGTGACCTTTATAGATGATTGGAGCTATATCGATAAAGACGGCGGCGAACACGGCGGCTATGGTCTGGCTGTGCTGCGCAAGAGGCAGAAGAACTAAGCAGCCTAACAAAAAAAGAGCGCCAGAGAAGAAATAGTGCCCAACACAATCTGCAAAAATCACGAGTCCTTTAAGCATTACCTTTCTGCGCACCGAGCCGCTTTCGGGCATGCCCGCGACGGGCGCAATCTAGAAATTCTCTTAGGCTTCAGCCCTTTGATAGTCTGTTTGATCATTTATCAATTGGGACATTTTCTCTTTCCTAAAGCCGATGCCGGCTTCCCCAACATACTACTAAATCTATCCGCCCTAGCCGGCATGCTCGTGCTCATGGTATCAGATATAGTGCTAGAACCAATTCGAGCAGCGCACCGACGTGCCGCCAATCTCGATCTAGAAGCCTATGACACGGCAACCTTGGGTATGCCCTGGCATGAAGCGGTGGCTGGCGCCCGACCAAATCCAGAGAGCCTATCAAAACAAGCCAATGAATACGAAAATGACATGGCTGGTGCGCATCCGCCCGAGCTCTCTCTAGATGATAGTTGGTACCCCGGCGAAATCGAAGACTTAGAACTGGAGCTTGCCCGTTTTCTCTGCCTCAGGCAGAACGTTAGTTTCGAATATTTCTTCCGCAAGCAGTATATTCAGCTCTTTCTTGTGCCGATGCTAATTCTTATCTCCATTTTAGTGATGATTCAGATATTTCTATTTGGCGCCGGCATCACTGCAATTTGCTGCACCCTTGTGACGGCAAGCCCAGTGTTTAGGCTTTTGATCAAGGGCTTACTGACTCAAAATAAAAACTGCCGCACCCTAGAAGAAATAAAGAGCGATATAGAAAAAGCTTTGCAGAACAAAGAAGAGCTAACTACCGAAAACGCCAGGCGCTTTCAAGATCGGCTCTTTTTGACTAGAGATAGCTTGCCCTTGATGAGCATCGCCGGCTTTAAGTTAACCAAACTCAAATATCTGCCGCTGCTTAAGCAAGATACTGTTGAGCTAATCAAAAGAACTGTGCAAACCTTGATCATTGCATTAACCTGCCTTAGCTTAACAGCCTGCTCTGTAGATAATTTAATTGGCTCGGTGAAGCAGCTACCGCAAAAGCAAACGGTAGCTGCCGAAGTAGCGCTGCCGGTGAAGCAGCCTGACTTGAAAAATCTTCTCAGCGTCTCTTCTAAAATCAAGATCGTCGCCTCAGGCTCTTTCAAACCAGGCAGCTATTGGAGCAATGGCAAACAATTGAGTTTCAGCCCCGACACTAACTTTGAAGTGGATGTCGAAATGCCGGTCGAGAGCGCTGATTCTATTTCGACTAGATCTGCCACAGGTTTTCTGCGCACGTCTAAAGAATTCTCGGTAAACGCTCTGCCGGTGCCGAAAGAAATTCAACTAAAAGAAGGAAAAGCCTCTGGAGAAGTGGAGTTTGGCAAATGGCTGGGAGCCTTTTTTGTCAATCTGCTGCAACTGGCCTCGAATGACGGCGGCTTAAGAGACACCATTGCCAACATGCAGATCAAGAGCGCCCGACTCGAACTCAAGCCCGGCGCCAGACTCTGCTTCGGTGAGAAGAGCGTCATCGTCGGTCAAGACTCGACAATCACTCTTAGCGATGTTGCCATAGACAAAGACCTCAACTATAAAGGTGATTTGGTCTTTGATCTCAATTTTGAAAAGGGCTGTGACTGGCTCGGCAAGAAGGTCGATGTACGCTTTAACGGCGGCTATGCCAAACTCTATCTGATTGCCGAAGGACGGGGCAAAGGGCTGAAGCTAGGACTAAATACGAACCATCCACTAATAATTGATAATCGCCACATGGACATCAGACTGGAAGATTGTCGATTCAACTTTGGTCACAACAAACAATCAGTATCGCTCAGTCGCACCGCCGAAATCGACATCAAAGAACTGACTTGGGAGAGAAGAGAACTTAAGGAGCCGACTCTTTTTCTCAAGAGCGTGATGAATTTGACCGACACCGCCTGTGATATCAGCACCGGCAACCATCAGTCGAAGCTGACCCTCCCAGGCATCTTGCATACAATCTTAAACATAGACACTACCGGCAGCGAGAGTATAACTCATTTCGAGACTGAAGGGTCGGCAGTAGCCAAAGCCATCGCCGTGACCATAAACAAAGCTCATTCCAACCTCTTGCTTTTACTGGAAGACGGCTTGCTTGGTCCGGTTAACTTCGACAAGTTCGGCACCCTCGACTTTAGCTTAAAAGAAGGCAAAGCCCATCTCAAAAGCTTTGAATGGCAGTCGGGTGACAATTCTTTCGCTCTGTATGCAGAAGGCAATTCAACCCTCTCGGTGCCCAGCGAAATGCTCTTGCAAAAGAAAAACAAGAGCACAAAGACTTCGATGTCTCTGCCTATTGATATCGCCGTTGGTACCGCCAACTTCAAACTCGGCGATACGGTCACGCAATTGGAAGATCTAAAAGGTCGACTGCGTATCGACGTAGAAGGCGAAATCGAGATGGAATCAGACTTGGATTTCAACATCAAACATTCCACCCTCTTCAAAAACGACGAGGCCGATGTGCGAGTGCGTGGTCTAGATCTAAAAATCGGCGACAAAAGTTCCAATTTAAATCTCAAGAACTGCCAAGTCTTAGTGACCAACAAAGCGCTAGCGGCAGCAATTCAAACCGAGACACCAAGCCAATTTGACTTGAAGCTCAACAAAGTTTTAGTGGAAAACAAACACTGGCGTTATCGCAATGCCATCGGCAAAGAAGTTAAGGTCGAGAATCTCAAACTGTTAGATATGAAAGCGCGTGGACCAGGCGTTCTTGATTTCAAAGCCTCGGCCGACGCCGTTTTGCTTGGTAGTGTAGAAAAATGTGGGCTCTTTATCGGCAAAGACAAATGGCAGACCAAGCCCTGGAAACTGGCAGGACATCTGGAAGGCAGCGGCTCGGTCAAATATCAGTTTAGTAAAGAAGCCGGCAAGCTCTCCCAGCTTGATTATCAGCTTTCTTTGCAATTGCCTCTGCCTGAAGACATGGAATTAGACTGGTCAGAAGTCGGTGCCGGTTTACTTAAATCGACTGAAAAGCATGTCATTCTTTCGCATCTGCGCCAAATCACCGTGCCTGTATCACACAAAGGAACCATAGATTTGTTTGCCGATCAAAAGTGGAAAAATCTAAAGATAGTGAAACTCGAGGTCAAACCCTCGGAAACCGGAGCAGAAGTGGTATTCAGTGCAAGTTCCAAACTATAGGAAGGGTTATGAAAAAAGCTCGTATCTTTGGTATTCTGCGAAATCGCCTTACTTTTCGCAGATCTCATGTTTTCCCGGTTATTGCAACAGCTCTCTTTTTAAACAATGTCTGGCTTAGCGCAGCCGCCGATGAGACGAACGGCGGCTGGACCACTACTCTAGTGAATGGCATAAAGCTGACCTATCCCCAGAGTTTTCAGAAAACGGCCATCGGTCCAAGCAGCGACAACAAAGACAACTTGCTGAAAGTGAGCGGCTTGGTCGGCTCTGAGTATTTAGAATTAGCTTTGTCAAAGCTCGACCTACCTAAGGAAATGAGCGTAGAGACAAGCATAAAGACTCTAGACGAAGTTGTATTCAGCAAAATGCCGGGTTTCAAAAACAACGGACTTTTGCGCGGCATCACGCCGTACAAAAAAGGTTATGAACGTGAGGTCACCTTCAAACATGGCGACACCGACTACTTTCAAAAACAAGCTTTTCTCAAAGACGGCGACACAATACTTGTCACTTTGACTGGTCCAATTAAGTCGCATGCCGCAGCCGGGTCGGTCTGGCAGGCTGCTATAGGCTCAATAGGTCGGTCGGGGCCAAATCAAATTAGCGCCCAACATTCTTTTGATGCCCCAAGCAAAGCTAATAGCCGGTCAAATGCCTGGACAAGCAAGGACGGTCGCCTATCCATCTCTTTTCCAGCCAATCTGCAAGAGAAAGTTTTAGACAGCGATGATCACTGTCTCAAGGCTGTGCATGAAGAAGGCGGAAAAATAATTGCCCTTGATGTTTATAGAGGCGATGACGACACCGATCTTGGTCTAGGGCAGATCTCAGAACTGCTGGAAGAAAAACACTACGCCTCACTCAAAGACTATAGAAAGCTCAGAGAAGAAGCGAAGCAACTGGGAGACAGCGGCAGTCTGCCAAGTATAGTGAGAGAGTCGACCTTTGAAACCAATGGCTGTAAGGTTCATCACTTGTCGGCCTATATCAAAGACGATAAACAGGCTAAGGTTTACGCTATTGGCTTAACCACAGCCGGTCTCAATCTCAATCAAGCCAATCAAATCTGGAACTCGATAGTTTCATCGGTGCGCTTGAAAAACTAAGATACTGAGTTAATTAAACCAAGCAGCAAAGCCAGGGAAGTTGGGTCCAAACTCGGACATCCATCTTCGCCACTGACGGCCGCGCGAAAGTCGACCGTGTTCAATGTATGGAAGGGCATCTGAACCTTGCACAAAGAGCACAAGATCAAACTTTCTTGGCTCTAAGAAAAAACGCTTTATGTTAATGCCGTAACCGGTTTCTGCCTCACCCCTAATTGCTGCTTTAGTTTGCTCTTTATAGTCACGCCAGAAGGGTATGAGCTTCTTGCCAAGCAAAACTGCTTCCCCCTCGCTCATGATAGACATCCAAGTGTCGATCATTTCATCACTCACCTTCACCCCCGGAATCACACCAGTTTGCTTGGCATTCGGCAGCCACTCACAATCATCGTCAACTTCAGCTCTAGAATATTTCCAGGAAATTCGACTCTCTGCCACCACTGCTAGGAAATGCCCATGGGCCAGGCGCAAACGCGCGGGTCCATCAATTGTGCCCTTAGCATGAATGTTATTTTCATACTCTACAGTGGTCAAAGGCCAACTGATTGTATGAACCAAACCTACCAAATCTAAGATATCAGGGTCACCGAACTGGGCTGTAGGCAGGTCTGTCTTACTAAAAAATATGGGCGCCGCCAAATTGAAAGAAGAACTGCTGTCATAAGCCAAAAGAGTCTGACAAATGCCAGAAAGTAAATGACAATAACCCTTGAGCCAGTGCACATCGGCACGGTCAAAGGCAATCTCGAAACGCTCCGATGGCGACTCAAGCTGACCCTCGTCTTGCCGCATCAAACGACTATAGACACGCCAGAGAGTTTCGTTGCGCTCCCTCACCCCATCACCATTGAGGTCAAGCCTGATTTTGCCAAAGTGCAGACGCACTTTCACATCGCCGTCAATCATGTCTAGAGCCTGCAGGCTCTGAGCCAGTCTAGCCAAAAACCTTTCGATGGACAGGCGCAAATCTTTATAGGTTAGAGTCTTTGGATTAGGATTCAGTCCTATTACTAGACTCATAGCCCCCATATGCCTACCAGGCTTGAAGCCAAATTTATATAGGTCCTGTCCAAGCCCTTCCACAGCCATCAGAAAGCGGGTTATGCCCAAGGCAAAGGCAGCGCCGTTTCGGTCTGTCCCTTCTAAATCATTTTGAAAGTGTTTAGCCGCAGCCGCCAGACTCTCCTTACTCAAGGCATCGGCTGAATAACCGACTTTCGCGGTCAGAGGCGGCTGGGTAAGGGCGGTCTGGGCGAAAGTCGGCGCCGGAAATATAGTTAGAGATAGAGTCAAATACTGAAACAGTGTCAGAGCCAAGAGCCCGGTTCCTATCTTAGTTTTTGACACAAATAGTCTTCTCATTGCAGGCTCGCTCCTCTTTAGGCTTACAGAAAGTCTACGAAGCCCGCAAAACAAATAGAGCCGCGATCAACAGTTTAGCCACTGTTGCCTGAGCAAGACCAATCTAGATTGATAGACTTCTCTTTCTACAAATCAAGGCGCGCCAGTTGCATATTGCCGTCAATCACTTCGAGCATCTGCTTACGCTTTTCGAGAGAGATTGTGTCGACTGCCGCTATGGTTCGCCTGGCATCGCCATAGAGGTTAAGTGACTGCTGCAACTCTTTGCGCCTGGCAAGAGGCTCGCTCTGGCAACAAGCCTTGAGATAATGACAAGCCGCTAGATTAGTCAAGTCCCGACCAATTTGCGCATCAGCACCAGACAAACGGGCCTTGTCGAAATCAAGAATGCTGCGATAGCTCTCCATCGCGCTATCAAAAGCCCCCATCTCACTATAAAGCGAAGCAAGCTCTTGGGCATCTTTGCTGAAATCCTCGGCTGAGGCTGGCTCAATCCAGAGTTTGCGCAGCAATTCGGCACTTTTATCAAGCTCACCGTCTTGTCGGTAAGCGGCAGCCAGACGGCGCTTACCGACTCGGTCCAACTTACCCTGGGCGTAAAGAGCGGCAAGCGAGAGCTTTTCCCCTTCTAGATTCTGCCAGTGATTGGTCTCTTTTAGAGCAGTATTAGCCTCATTCACATAGACCATACTGCCCAGAATACCTGCGCTTAAGACAAGGGAAGCAAAAAGAATGCTCAATTTATTCTTCATTGTCTTAACCTCCCGGAGGCGCTGGCGGAGGAGGTGGTGGCGGCGGTGGTGGTGGTGGCGGCGGCGGTGGCGCCGGTTTTGGAGCCGGTGCTGGTGCCGGCGCCGGTTTGGGCGCAGGAGCTGGGGCTGGAGCCGGCTTTGGCGCTGGAGCTGGAGCCGGGGCTGGAGCGGGCTTTGGTGCTGGAGCTGGAGCCGGGGCTGGAGCCGGCTTTGGCGCTGGAGCTGGAGCAGGTGCTGGGGCAGGAGCCGGAGCTGGAGCAGGGGCAGGTGCTGGAGCCGGAGCCGGGGCTGGAGCCGGAGCCGGGGCTGGAGGTGCTACCACCGGTGGAGGCGCTGCGCCCGAGCCCGGGTCTGGAACAAATGGTACACCAAGAATGGGGAAGGTATAAGTCCTGGCATAAGGCAGGAGCCCATCCTTGAGCTGCGCTCCGAAAAACTGAATCGGTACGGGTAACCTGACATCAGCCCGGGTGGTGACTGCCACATAAGGCGAGCCGGTGGCCGGTGTGACATAAATGAAATCGGTGGCGGTGGCTGCCACTTTGGGCTGCGAAACAAAGTAACCGTCGGTGCGGTGCGCGAGGGCGGCCTGCTGGGCCGCCTGCAAACCGGCCGCGGCATTTGAAGTTGAGGCGGCAGCCCTGGCAGCATCACGAGCAGCCGAGTCGACTACTGAATAACCCCAGACGACCACCAGCATATCGAAGGCAAGTATGACAAAAATAACAAAGAGCAGTGAAGCTACAGCAATCTCGATAGTGGTACTGCCAGTGGCACTACTTAGATACCTATTTCTTTTCTTTCTCATTGCAACACCACCAGACTGCGAGCGATAGTTTGAAAAGCCTTATTGAGATCGGCTGATTTTGTCACAGACACATAGATAGCGTTGTTGCCTGAGATAAAGGCTATACCTTTGCCGGAACCGCCCTTATTATCGCCTAAAAACGCGTCTTCTTTAGGTTTGATTGTGGCGTTCTGAGAGAGTCCAATTGTATAAATTGGAATGCCTTTGCTATTAGCCAGACTAGCCTTGGCGAAAGCAGCCGACTCTGCGGCGGCAGAGCTGCCGCCCGGTTCATTAGGCACACCGTCGGTAAAGAGTATGATGGCTCGCTTGGCTCTCGGTCTATACTTAGCAGCATCAGTCAGCTCATTGAGTGCCGACTGCAAAGAGTCGGCAATATTGGTTTTACCTGTCGGTCGCAGGGGCAAGATAGCCCCTTTGCCATTCAAGGCGTCGTTTACATCGTCAAAATTAGACTTACTTTTGTCTAGATTGACCAAAGGCACCGGAAAGTTATTGCTGCCGCCATGCAGCCATGCGGGGTCGCAACTGGCGGTAGTGGTCGGCCAATAAGAGGTGGCGGAAGTTCCCGCTTGGTCGGAGAAGGCACTCAAGCCAAAATGAGCATTGCTTGAAATATTCATTGTGTAAAAGAAATTGCCGGCAGCTAGACGAGCGGCTGCCATAGGGTCAAGAGTCTTCTCCACCTGGGCCCAGTAAGCGGCATAATAACCGGGCTGACGAGGGGGCAGCTTGGGGTTTATCTTGGTACCCCCCTGGCTCTGCAAACAGATAGCGTCGCTCTCCATATTGCCTCTGGCAGCTTCCAAACAGGTCTCGTACTTTGAAAAGTCATAGGCGCCTACACTGGGAACAGGCACTATCAAGTCGGTGAAACCGTTGGCGTAAGCGTTGGCATCGACACCGTTGCCTTTGGCATTGAGTGTATTGGTAGGATCGAAATTGCCCGGAGGCCAACCCTGCTCGTTAATAAGGGCACCGGGCGGATAAACAGTGGCTGTCGGTAAGCCGGGAATGCTGCCGGCCGGATAAGTAAACTGGTTGCCTCTTAAGCCCTTGAGGGCATTGCCGGCCGGGTAGCTCGACTCTGAAAAGATAAAAGGTTTGCTATTAGATGGAGCCCCATAGGCGCCATAAGATAGGTTCTGCGGAGGGACGGCATTCAATCCAGTGCCGGTATAGGTCGGCAAGAAAGTATCGTAAATGGACTTACCGCTTGAGACCAACTTATACTCCACAGTACTTGTGGCCGGGTTCCAGTAGCGATTGACCAGACTAATTGGGGTTTGGTCGTCCATCGAACCTGAGACATCAAAGCATAGGAAGAGGTCAAGCTGAGGCAAGCCGCCGTCAGAGACGGCTGAGGCTGTTTCAATCAAGCCGATATTCAAGAGTGAAGACGAAAAAACCGGCTTATCGGAATAAATAGCTTGTAACCGCATGGTTACTGCGTCTTTGCTGCCGTTGGCCACAGGCTTGCCGGTGCTGTCGAGCAGTGTGAAATTTAAATTGACCTTATTGACCGCCGGAGTGCCTAGTGGGCTGCCTGTATTGCGATCTATTTGCACATTCGACTTATTAAAACTGGTGGTCAATACACTATTTTGTTGAAAAGTCTGAATAGCAACATCCATAGCCAAATCGTGCAACTGCGTATAAGTGTAACCAGGCGGCGAACTGGCTAGAGCAGCTGTGCCGGCTAATGTAGCGGCATCGGTGACCGAACGCAACTGGGCACATAGTAAGGTATAACGAGCAAACTCAAATCCGAGCAGCCCAAGCGGCAAAATAACAAAAAAAGCAATGACAAGAATAAGTGCTACCGTTGTAGCGCCTCTTCTTCGCTTATGTCTATAGTTTGACATTCTTGATACTCCAAAACACTAAACGCTTAGACTGCCTGCCCTATTCGGTCAGGCCACTGGGATTCTCCGAATAAGTATCGATATTAAAGCGGAGATGATAGGGTCCGGTCAGACCCGGCACAGACATAGACAACCACTTAGGATCAAAATGAACCAGTGGGTCTAGATCGGCATCGACGGCTGTTCTGACAAAATAGAGATTTTTAGAAGTATCAACCGCTCCGGCAGCCAGCTTAGACTTATATTCAGTCAAAGATCCACCACTGAGAGGTCTGACCAATATAGAAAAAACCGGCGCACCGGGAGTGATACCAGTCAAATCTTTTAGCGCCCCCTTGAGAGATGTTGCAGCATTAGCCACTGCATCTGTATAAGTAGGAGACTTAGCCGCTTTCTTAGCAGCGATATCGCTGGCAAAATAAAGGAAGCAAGCACGGTAGCTCATGCTTATCATAATGATCAAAGGGAAAGCCAGACCTATTAATAGTAACCAGAGACTAGCCGGTAACTCGGCCATTGAATAACCGAGTTGGCGCTCTCGACTCTGCTTATTCTTTCTCACTGCCGTCTTCATAGTAAACTCCGTTCAAAAATTGTGCTCAATTCGCTGCCGGTGTAATCTCCAAGGTAATGAGCACAAAAGACGGTGTCAATAAGCACTTCACACAAGCCTCACGTAAAGGCTGGAAAAGCGCCAACTTCACGCAAAATTCACCTAGTTTTTATGTTGGCGCTTCACCTAGGTTTCACGCTCAACAAAGATGATAGGGTGACAGGCAGCCGATTTGCCGAAGAGCATCAATTACTAGTTTGCAAAACCTATAAATAGAGAAGCGAGTCAGTGCAATGAATAACGAAGCATTTTTTGGATCAGGCACCGATACCTATGAAGACCTTGAAGCCCTGCTGCAATCGGGCGAAACATTGTCTTTGCATATGACTCTAAAGCCTCAAAAAGAAAGCTCGCAAAAAAACTCAAAAGAAAGCGCGCCAGAAAGCTCAGAAGAAATCACAAGAGTAATGCAGGAACTAAGCAAAGCGGCAGAGTCGGAAAGAAGGCAGGAAGAATATAAAGAGACACTAGCCGAAAGTTATATCAGTCGCTGCCAAAAGACAAGCGCCCCGGAAGAGCCAGCCAAGCCCCAGGTAAAAAGAAGTACTAGACAAGACTTACCGTGCATTCCCCTAGAAGAAGAAAGAAAAGAACTACTAAGCAAAAACGTCAAATATGGTATCGCCATCGGTGCGCTTCTTTCTGCCTTCATTACTATAACAGCCATTTTTCAACTTGCTTATTTCTCTAAACTCAGCCTCGAAGCAGCGGAGAATGCCGCTGCCTCAAACAAGACTGACGAAGCGCTGAGACTCTCGCAAGATGCTATAAACTACAATCCTCTCAATAGCAGAGCCTATACTATGAGAGGCAAATTATTGGCTAAAGACTTTTGCCTTTTGGAAGCAGAGCGTTGCCTGAGCCTTTCTCTTAGTCTCTGCCCCAATGACAAAGAAGCTCTCGATAGCAGAGCGGCAATTTCGCTTAAGCTAAACAAACCGGCACAAACAATCGCCGACATAGAAAAGCTCAAAGGTCTAAGCCAAAACGAGCTTGAGGCTTATCAAGCCGGCAACCTTGCCGCCGCCCAATATGCCACAGGTCACTTTGAAGAAGCCCTACAAAACTACGAAAAGGCCACCACCAACCAACCTCATAATCTTAGTTTTTACAGCGGCAGAATCTATAGTCTTCTCGCCATGTCGAAAACCAAACTCGCCCTCAATCTCTGCGAAGATCTGATCAATCAGTTTCCCGAAAGCGGCGATGCCTTTGCCATGCGCGGACTCTGCCTGCAGCAATTGAACAAATACGAAGAAGCTCTGCGCGACTTTGACAGAGCCATAGGACGCGAGCCCAAGAATGTAACCGGCTATAGACTGAGAGCGGGACTGCATCTACAGAAAGGCAACAAAGAAAAAGCCTCAGCCGATCTAGTTGCCGCAGCAAAACTAGATAGTTTCAACATCGATACCCAAATCAACTCGGCCAAACAGCTGCTTGCCTTAGGACAAGTGCAGCAAGCCGGACAAATATTGGCACAAGCCTCGCGCATGCCCGAGTTTAAGAACAACAAGCAAGGACACACTCTTTTGGTGGAGTATTATCTGCAAATTAATGCCTATAAAGACGCCGAAAAATTATTACGAAGAGCCAACCAGGAAAAATCGAAAATATTACTGGCATACTGCCTGGCCAGACGCGGACAGAGCGAACACAACTTGCGCTTTGACGGCGAAGCCTTGGAGATCATCAAGTCGCTGGATAAAAATTCGGCTAGCGCCAGTGAACTCTATTTGGCCGGCAAAGTAGCCAACCTGCTCAAGCAGGAACTATCAGCCATAGACTATTTCACTAGGGCAATTGAGTCGAGCGAAAGAGATAATCACGGAGACAATCACGAAAACAAACAAAAAGCTTTAGTGGAAAGAGCAAAACTTTATTTTGCAAGACAACAACTAGCCAGCTGCAAGAGAGACCTGGAAGAAGCGCAAAAACTTATCGGGCTTGATGCCGATGCTGCAAAGCTATTGGAATTTTGCCGCAGCAAGCTTGATGCCGGCGCCAAAATTGTCATTGATCTGCCCAAGAGTGCCCACGATCTCTATAAAAATTACACCAATGACAAACTATCGACCCTGGCCTACCAAGCCCTGCAGAGCGGCGATTTCGAGAAAGCCAGACTGACCATGATTGAACTTACAGAAAGACAGCCAAGAGATGGTCGCGCCCTAAAATATCTTGTCACAGCCCAAACAAAACTCAATCTCAACGAAGAAGCTGTGGACACATATGGCAGGCTGGCAGCCCTTGAAGGCTTAGACAAGACCGACAAGCTGCATTACGCAAGAGCCCTCGCCCATACCCAAAATTTTGCCGCAGCCTTACCGATTCTCGAAAGCTTGAAAAAGGAGAGCAAAGACGAAGCAATTGTTCTAGAGATGGCGCGGATTTTAGATGCACAAGGACAATTCGACCACGCCCTCAGCCTCTGCCGCATACGTCTGGCCGATGAACAGATTATCGACAGCAAAAGCCGCAACGAATTAAAGCAATTACTCGGGCGTTTACTTGATGAAAACAAAGACAAACCGCAAGAAGAGAAAGAGAAAAGTGAAAACAAAGACACCCAGGGCTAATTGAGGTTACACTAGTTGACCGTTAGGAAATGAAAATGCAAGAGATGGAAATCAATCACAAGCTATCAAACAAGACTAGTGGCAGAGAGCTGTTCATAAGTCTCTTTATCTGCACCTATCTCTTTTATTTGATAGCCTGGCTCTCACCCGAAAACGAGACTCGCAAACGCATCATTGAGCCAATCAATACAGCCTGGTTATTCTTTGGTCTCGACCAAAACTGGAGACTGTTTTCACCAGAAATCAAAGATATCAACTTTCATACCCTGGCTATTCTCACCTTTGAAGACGGCAGCAAGAAAATCTGGGAATTGCCGCGCATGAAAAGACTAGACTTCTGGCAACGCTTCAAAGACGAAAAATTCCGCAAGTGGAGCATAGATTCTCTGCCTTGGCCTGACTACAAAGAATTCCATCCCGACTTTGCAATCTATGTAGGCAAGAAGTTCTTCAATCCCACAAACAAACCTGTCTCACTCAGCCTGCAACTTTTCTGGACAGACATTCCAGACCCGGAAAAGCACTTTACCAAAGTAGAGAATCTACCTGAACACACACGCATGAATAATGTTTTCTTCTATCGCTTCAAAGAAGGAGACCTGCAATGACCTTAGCTTCTATCTGGCAAGCATGGCGACGTTTCTGGTTTGAGCCGCAGGGCACCGAGACCATCTCGATCTACCGAATTCTTTATGGTCTTCTCGTCAGTCAGATCTTTCTCATTCATCTAGCCGGAAGATTTGAAGAATGGTACGGTCCAGACTCGATGATCAGAATCAGCACAGTGATCAATCATTTCTGGCACAGAGAACCGCGTCTAGATTTATTCTTGCTTTTTCCGCAGCAAGCGCAAAGCTATACCATAATTTATTTCTTGGCAGCGGCGCTCTCAATCATGCTCATTCTAGGCTTCAAAGGCAGACTGGCAGCCTTTCTAGTCTGGCTCACCCTGGTCTCGATGCACCACCACAATCCCTACAACATAAACGGCGGTGATGCTTTCCTCAGAGCTGTCGGCATCTTTCTAGCACTTTCTCCTTGCAGCGATCATTATTCGATAGACTCTCTCATCGCCAAGAGAAAGGGCATTTTGCCCATAGAAAAGAGCCCCTGGGCTCAGCGCATGATTCAAGTTTCAATCGCCCTGGTTTATTATCAGACCTTTTGGTGCAAGATCTCAGGTCACCAGTGGCTAGACGGTACCGCGGTTTACTATGCCACCAGACTCGATGACATGCTGCGCTTCCCCTTACCTCTCGTCTCAGACAATATGACCGTGCTCTGGCTGCTCAATTGGTTTACTCTGATCATCGAATTTCTCGGCTGGAATGCAATTTTCTTGAAAGAATGCCGCTATGCGGTGGTCATCGGCTTAGTGTTTCTGCACCTCGGCATCGAGTATATGGTCAATCTGCCCGTCTTTGAATGGGCCTTCATTTTTACTCTTTTCACATTTGTAGACGCCGAGCACACAAGAAAAGCAAGCCACTTTCTCAAATCCTGCTTGCTTGCTGTTTTCTTTCCAAACAAAGGCAAAGACAAGTCCTCAAAATCAGACCTAGACTTGGGCTTAGGCGTAGGCGGTCAAGCAAGCTGACTGCCCAACAAACTATTTTGAGGGACCGGCTGGACCGGCGGGACCGACCGGTGCTGCCGGCGGAGAAGCAGCCACAGGCATATTGCTTGCCGGACTGACAGCATTGATGATCAAATTGCGATTGTATTCGGCAGCCGCTGTAAACATGGGTGTCACTTTCGGCGCCTTATCTAGATCGGCTATTGCTTCGGCGGTCTTACCAAGCAAATAATAGGTCCAGGCGCGGTTATAGAGAGCCTGACTTAAACGGGGATCCACCTGCAAAGCCAGGCTATAGTTCTTCAGTGCAGCCTGCAGGTGCCTGCTGCACTTTTCCACCAAAGCGGCATCGGCTTCATGCACCAGACTATTGGCCAGAGCATGATGACAAAGAGCCCGATTATAGAAAGCTTGCGCAATACCTGGGTTGAGAATGAGACATTTGGAAAATGAAGCTATAGCATCATCATAATGCCCTTGTGCGGCTTCAATAGTGCCTATGCAATATAAGGCTTCAGCCCGGCAATTCTCGCCTCTCTTGGCTTCGCCAAAGTAACGCAGAGCTTCGTCGTTGCGACCTTCCACCGCCGCTTTCAGCCCCACGCTAAAACTAGCAGCAGACGGAGAGCCGTTATTGACCGGAGGACCAGAGATACCGGCAAAACCAGCGGTGCTCACTAATTTATCGATGACAGTCAATTCTTTCAGTGGGCGAACCTGAAAACCAGGATCAAAAAGAAATTCAGCTTGCTGGGTATCGTTTGAATTGGGCAAAATTTGCTTACTTTTGCCGTCGCCTTCAGCCATTTTGACCATGGTTGGCCCATTAGTCATCGCATACCAGCCGTAAAAACCAACTAAAAACAAGATCAAAGAAGCCAAAACCAGAGCAGTTGCCTTGTTCTTTGCCTTGGGAGGCTCAGTCTGTGCGGCCAAATACTCGAGTCGGTCGTACTCTTTGTGGGCGACAATGTCGGCGGTGTCCTCTATGAGAGCGTCCAGTTCTTCGGCAGTGGCATCGGTGAGGTCGAATTTACCGCTCTTCTCAGCAAGAGCCAATTCTTCTTTCTTGACTCGCCGACCAGCATTTCTAGCCACATCGTAAATTGTCTCGTAAAAGAGATCTGGGTCGGGAAGAGTACCGTCCATCTTGGTTTGGCGATGCGACTCTTCTAAACCGGCAGATCTGACGGCATCGACTATCAAACTGGCAATACGCTCCACCCGCTCTTGCGTATGCGCCTGACGACGTTCCATAAGGCGCGCAGATGGCGGCTTTACCGGCGCACCCAGTTCGGGCGGAACCTCTTCGATAGAGAGAAAATTGGCTTCTCCCTTATTTATCTGCTCCAAATACTCGAGAAAACGCTCCTGACGACTGAGACAGTCGAAGGCTGTGTTGACCAGCACCATGGCTTTTTCAATTTTCTCGCGTTCGCCCCCCTGAGTCTGCAACAACCGATCACGCAGACGACCCGATATGCGATCTCTTGCCTGTTTTAGCTGCTTACGACCACCCCCGGCCGAAACATTCAAGACCCGCCTGAAATATTGTCGCAAAGACGACTCATCCACAACTTGGCCTGTCGCACCAACTTGAGAATTGTCGTTTTCTTGGCTGCTTGAATTGTCCATCTCCGCCACGTTTACCTTCCAGATAGTAAGTTTGACAGTAAGAAAATATTACACAGAGGCTTTTCAAGAGAGTTTAATTAACACTCTCAGGGAAGATCTTACCTGACTTATGTGGAAGCTAAGTGGCCTCGAACCTTACTAAGATTATTAAAAGTCGCGGCACCGTAGTCTTTTTAGGACTGGCGGTGAGCGCAGCCCTGCTTATCATGACAGCCCGGACAATTAGATGGAACGTTGTCTATGATGCCTTTGCCACAGCTGTCTGGCTGCCCTGGATTCCACTTGCTGTCGCCACATATACAGTCGGCATGTTGCTCAGAGGCCTGAGACTGCAAAAATTAGTGGAAAGCGAGGCCAACCTCACCGTCGCCACCGCCAGCAACATCATTGCCGTTGGTTATGCAGTCAACAATATCTTGCCGGCCCGACTGGGAGAGTTCGCCCGAGCCGGTATGTTGGCCGAACGCACCGGTCTGCCCTATGCCCTAGCTCTTACCGTCACCTTCTTAGAGAGACTGCTTGACGGTCTGACGATTCTTACTCTTTTCGTTTTAGCAAGCTTTATCACCCCGACCCAAAGCTGGATGACCTCAGCTTCTCAGATTGCCGCCCTCATTTTTGCCATGGTCCTGCCCTGTGTTCTTGTCCTAGCAATTTTCCCGCAGCTGTCGCTTTCTTTGGCTTCACAGCTGAGTCATCCTTTCGGCAGAAATTTACACCATAAGGCTCTCGCCCTGACCACTCAGGTGACCCGCGGTTTCGGCTGCTTGCGCAGCGGGGCATCGGCGCTCTTGGTGCTGATGCTGAGCTTTCTCATCTGGGGCATAGAAGGCTTGATGTTTGCCCTGGTTTTACCTTGCTTTCAAATTGTTTTCAGCCCGGTCAAGGCACTGGCGGTGATGGCATTCACCAATCTCGGCATTCTTGTCCCTTCCACCCCGGGCTATCTGGCTGTCTATCATAAATGCTGCGCCGAAGCCTTGCAGGCGGTGACCAGCAAACAAGGAGCCGGACTGCTCACCCCCTTCATTCCCAGTCAGTTGCTTGAGACAATAATGCCCTTTTCGACAACGGCGGTAGAAGCCGATACAGCGCTTTCTTACGCAGTAGTCGTGCATCTGATTTTTTATGCCACCGTCACCATTTGGGGCGTTATTGCCATGGCCCGTTACGGTGTGGAACTGGGCACCACCGCCGCTCTTGCCTGGGAAGCAAAACCTTTGCCCAGGCAAGATCTGGAAAAATTTGCCGATGTGGCTTTAATTACCTCGACCCCTCGCATCAAGAGCGAAACACTCTGCTTCCAACCCAGCCTCTTCTGGACAAAGCTGGCCGAAGCCATGATTATGCCGCCCGGAGAGATCTTCTTGAAAGAGGAAGACAAGCAAAAGCAAGCCTTGGAAGACTCGGCCCTCTTTCTTTGCCGGGAAGTATCTTCCTTGCCGAGAAAACTCTGCACCATGCTCAAAATAGGCATAATCGGCTTTCGCACGATTGTTGTCTTGACCAATTTCAATGCCTTCGAAAATCTTTCTTTAGCCAAGAGACAAGCTATTGTCAAAGCCTGGTCTTTCGGCAAGATCGGCTTGACCCGCAAACTCTTCAAGCCGCTGCGCAGTATTGCTCTTTTAGCTTACTTCGAAGATGAAGGCGTGCAAAGTGCCCTGCAAGCGGAGCGGCAAGCATGAGCGGAACGCAAGAAAAACGACGCGAACGTGAACGTGAACGTGAACGTGAACAAGTCTTGATCATAGGTAGTGGCGCCGGCGGTGCCACTGTGGCCTATACATTAGCAGAGCATGGCTTTGAAGTGCTGGTTCTAGAAGAAGGACAAAGACATACGCTGGACAGCTACGGACAACCACCCACCAAAGCAATGAATCTGCTCTATAGAAACCGCGGCATGATGCCGATAATGGGCAGTGTGCCCATCGGCTATGTCGAAGGACGTTGTCTGGGGGGCAGCACCGAGATCAATTCGGGTTTTTGGCACCGTCTGCCACCGGAATTTTTGCTGCGCTGGCAAGCCCGTTTTGGCTTGCACGATTTCAGCCTAGAGAGCCTAGAGGAACATTTTGACTGGGCCGAAGCCAAACTCTTGGTACAGGGTCGAAATGGAGAATGGCCAAAATCGACCCAAGTCTTTCACCGCGGCATAGAAGCTATGCGCTGGTCGTCCCAGGAAGTGAAAAGAGCGGCCTCAGGCTGCGTCAATACCAATGCCTGCGCCACCGGCTGCCCGAAAGGCGCCAAACAAGGGGTGAGCGTTTCACTGATTCCGCAAGCAGAAGCGAAAGGGGCGCGTTTTTTGACCGGCGCCAAAGTAAAACTAATTTTGAAGAGCGGCGGCAAAGCCACCGGCGTCCTCGCCGATGTGGTAGGTGCGGACGGCAGTGCCTCACTGGTGCGCATCGATGCAGACCATATTTTTGTTTGTGCCGGTCCCACACAAACACCGGCGCTCTTGCGCAAAAGCGGCATCAGAGAGCATATCGGCGACACTTTCCAGATTCATCCGATGCTCAAAGTTACTGCTTTGTTCGACGAAGAAATCAATGCCCAAAATTCAGTCATGCCCCTTTTGCAAGTGAAAGAATTTTGGCCGGATATTTCAATGGGTGGTTCTTTCTTTTCGGTCGGTCATCTCTCGGTAAACCTAGCCGACAATTGGCTGGAAACCTCAAAATCGATTAGACAATATCGCAATATGGCCAGCTACTATGTAGGCGTGCGCGGCACCGGCCATGGTACCGTTCGTCCATCTCTCAGCTCGGACGGCGAAGCCAAGTTAAAATATGAGCTTTCAGACGTCGATATCAGACACTTGAGCCAAGGGCTGGCACGACTTTCCACCTTGCTTTTGAGAGCCGGAGCTAAAGAAGTCTATCCCTGCGTCTTCGGACTGCCCAAAATCAATGCCGAATTGGAAGCAGTGAGGTGGCTGGATGAAAGCCTACCAAGGTCTGCCCTCAGTCTCACCACTGTACATGGCTTTTCCACTTGCCCCATCGGTGAGCGCCCCGAAAGATGCGCCGCCGACTCTTTCGGAAAAGTACACGGCTTCAAAAATCTCTACCTTGCCGATGCCAGTATGCTGCCTGACTCGCCGGGTATCAACCCGCAAGGCACAATCATGGCAATAGCAAGACGCAATGCTCTCAACTTTGTAGAAAATCGCCAAGCAAAAGGAGAATGAGAATGAGCCTCGCTATCGTCACAGGCACTCCAGGATGGCTCGGTAACAGGCTCTTAGAGACCCTACTTACCGGCATGCCGGAAGTGGCTGCCCTCAAAGAAGTGAAGAGCGAGAAAGTGCGCGCCCTCTGCCTACCCAATCTAATTGAAGACGGCAAACTAAAAGAACTGGTCAAAGAGGCTGCAGGCAGCCTGGAACTGGTAAAGGGAGATCTTGCCGCCAGTGACCCTCAGGGTCACAATCTCCACCAATTATTCAAAAATGCAGAAGGCGCAACCGTCTTTCATGTGGCCGGCATCATTCATCCTAGCCGCGGCGTCAAGGAGTTTTATGACGTCAATGTGGAAGGGACAAGAAGAATGCTCGATGAGGCAAAGAAACAAGGCGTCAAACGCTTCATCCATGTTTCCTCCAATTCACCAATTGGGATAGCCAAAGCCGGCAGCACCGTCTTTGACGAGAATAGCCCGTACAACCCCTATATGAACTACGGCAAGAGCAAGAAATTAGCCGAAGATTTAGTCAACCAGGCCGGACGCGAAGGCAAGCTGGAAACAGTTATTATTCGACCACCGTGGTTCTATGGCATAGGTCAACCGGCCCGCCAAACTCTCTTTTTCACCATGGTCAAAAACGGCAAAGCCCCCATAGTCGGCTCCGGCGAAAATCTTAGATCGATGGCTTATGTAGACAATATCTGCCAGGGTCTTTTGCTTTGCCAGAAAGTAAAGGAAGCAGCCGGTCGCACCTATTGGATCGCCGACCAGGAGCCCTATAAGATGAACTTTATTGTGGACACTATTGAAAAAGTGCTCAGCCAAGATTTCAACATCAAATGCAAAGGCACTAGAATGCACCTGCCCGATCTAGCTTCAGAGGTAGCCTTAGGCATAGATGCCACCTTGCAGGGCTTGGGTCTCTATCATCAAAAGTTCCATGTTTTATCTGAAATGAATAAAAATATTGCTTGCTCTGTCGCCTTGGCGGAAAAAGAGCTCGGCTATAAGCCAACCATCGCACTGGAAGAAGGTATGCGCAGGAGTATAGATTGGGTTCTCAAGAACGGACAAAGCATTTAGGCTCCCCGTATTTGGTGGCTAGCTTGGTTCTGCTTTCGGCGGGACTTATCTTTTCTTATTTTCTCTATGGCAATTATGCCCTACAAAAAGAGATGGCCATCGAATACGAAGGCCCTTGCCTTTGGGCTGCCAGTCGCATCTTTCACGGGCAAAATCCTTATCCCTTAGAAAGTTTGAGCGAAAGCCCTTTTGCCGTCATCATCTATCCACCCCTCTATTTTCTCGCCACGGCACCCCTCATGTTTTTTTCAGAGGGCTATAGACTGTCCAGGCTTTTCTCTCTTTTGACGGCGCTGGGCTCGGCTCTCTTTTACTATTTATTTTTGCGCCGACTGAAACTATCAAAACTCAGCGCCATGACGAGCAGTGCTCTTTTTATGAGCTTTATGGCTGTCTGGCTCTGGGCGGCTAAGGCTCGGGTAGACGAACTATCACTTTGCCTCACCCTTATCTCGCTCTATTTCTTTGCCGGTTGGAAACGAAAGTCAAATCTTATTTTTAGCGCAGTCACACTTAGTTTAGCGACGATGACAAAGCAGCCCTCTGCCTTGTTTGCCCCCTCTTATTGTCTCTTTCTTTTGCTGCAAAAAAATTGGAAAGGACTAGCAATTATGGCTGGTACTTTCACCCTAAGTCTGGCAGCCCAAATTGGCATCTGCCAACTCGCCACCGCCGGCGGTTTCATCGCCCATATGCGCTTTGCCTCTCATATGCCTTTTCAATGGCAATATTTAGTCGATCGCCTCACTCTAATGCTCGGTGATCTTCCCAAGTTTGCCATGGCGTTCTTTTCTTTGTCTTTCTTGGCTCCGCTTATAAGCAAGCAAGACAAAGAAAAGAGCACCAGCTTAGTCCTTGCCGCCCTGCTTCTCATCACTAGCCTGCCAGTTACTCTCTACACCGCCGGCACCGAATATTCCAATGTCAATCATTTTCTTATTGCCCTCATTCCCCTGCCGCTCTTCATCGCCCTGGCACTCGATTGGTCTATAAAAAGCCCTAGCTTAGGCGGCAAACTGTACAAAATAGCAACAGCCTGCACCAATGTTATTTCAGCCCTGATTTTGTCTTTTCTGGCTTACTCGCAGTTCAACCCCGCCAAGCTCTCAGACAAGCCACACCTTGACAAACCAATCAGTCTTGAAACCTTTCGCGGGCTAGTAACCGGTAAAAGCATTCTTGCCGAAGACGGCGGCTACGGGGTACTTTTTGGCGCCGAGAGCGAGCCGGTAGACATAACCACCTTTATTCAAGTGCTCGGCAGAGACGGCAAGCAAGCCGAGCAAATGACCGAAAAGCTCAACCATTGCCAGTATGCCGCAGTAGTCATGAACCACAAAGAGCTGGACGGTACAAGAAACGCCATGCAATGGAGCGCCAAACTGAAAGCCGCCCTGCAGGAAAATTACCGCTTCGCCGGGCAAATTAACGGCAACGGAGAATGCCAGGACGTGTTCTTGCCGGCCCGGTCCATGCGATAATAGGCAACTCAATTAGAGACAGGTTGGGTCGTGTCTGAAGCCAAGGCAACAAAACAAACAGGAAAGGAACGCTTAAACGAGCTTTCCGGCTTTGGCCGCTGGAAAGAACTCTTTCCGCCCCTCGAAAACGAAGAAACCGCCCTGGCCTCTTTGCGTGAAGACCTAGCCGAGGTGCCGGTACTTGGCACCGACGGCAAAGTGACAAACACTTATGCCAAAATCGAAGCAGAAGACTTAAGCCGGGCTGACAAAGATTTGATCTGGCATTGCCTCGCCCTGGTGCGCGAAGCTTATTTGAAGTTGGAAGATGCCGATTGCCAGGCCGGTGGCGGTGGTTACCAATGGAATATGAATTGGAAGCACACCCGCGGCGAACTGGACCAGGTTTTGGAAGCTTGTCGTATCTTGGAGCTGAGTCCGCAAGAAGCGCGAGACGCCATGATCGCCTCAATCTTCTCGGATGCGGTAAAGAACCGCGGCAATTTCATTGTTCATAATGTGCATGGCGCCCAAGCCGCCGCCCAGGTGCTTTCTTATTTCTTCGACCCCGACAATCCGGAAGAAATAAAGATAGTGGAAAGGATTGTTCTAGCTGTAAAGCAGCACCAAATAGCGCCGCCTGAATTTATGGCCCGCACCGTAGCCGTGCTGCTTTGCCGCAAGTTTGATCTGGAGCCCTTTGATCGCCTGATTGCCCGCGGCAATACCATAGAACAGGCAAAAAATAAGCGCAATAGACGCGTAATTTCAATCTATAGCAAAATCAGACTGCCCTACCAGAAAGAGCATCTCAGCGATGATCTGCTCACTATCAAATTCACCGAAGAAGAAAGAGAGATGCTCTCGGCCATCGAAATAGAAGACTGGTATGTGCCGCATCCAGATGTACGCGACTCGGTTATTGCCCACGCCCTCATCGCCGGCGATCATTCGATTAATTACAATAATCCAGATGGCTTTGCCAAAATAGCTTTGATCAGAGGTCCATCTACCGAAGCTTATTTCGAAGACCCGACCATATATGATTCGCTCGAATCGGCTATGGCAAGCTTTAGCGACAGCTACAAGATTTTACTGCCCGAAGTACGCACCTTAGCCCTGAACGGCATCCGTCGCACTCACCTGGCAGTGACGCGGGTTTTGCGCATCATGACCGAGCTTTTTGCCAATATTACAGTCGGACCAAGAGATAACAAGACCGAGATCAACGGCGAAGAAATGGTCAGACAGGCGATGGACCGAGCCAAAATGAAAAATCCGGACATCTTTGAAAGAGACGCCGGTTACAGTTCGGAAGAAGGACACCGAATATTAGAAAAGGCAGTTGAAAAGGTAGGACAAATTCTTGCCGACTGGCAAGAAGAATATGGCGCTATTCCGTTCTGTGAAAGAGAGCCCAGCCAATCGGAGCCGGGTCCGGGGCGCTTACCTTTCTGGAATACGCCTTTGCGCTATCCTCTGCGCGATCAAAAGGGCGAGCTGCTTATATCCAGCCTTACCGAATTAGAACAGAGGCAGTTTGCCTTTGCTCTTAGAATCAGGGAAATAGCCGTAGAATTATTGCGTGCCGAACAGTGGTTTTTCTGCTAAGCACTTAGAGCTATGGATCGTTTTGGATCGTTATTGACCGCATATTAAGCCGGGTGGTAGCATTTGCCAAAGCGCCTTTAATTGCTTACTTAGTAACGAAAAGCAAAAAATATAATGGAAGTCATTGCCTCGGTAGACGGTAACGGAAAAGTACTCAGCATCAGCCAGAACTCGTTTGAAGCCTGGAAGCTGTCTGCCGACGAACTGGTTGGGCGCTCTATCTTCGACATTCTTTACCCCGAAGATATGATGTCGGCCCAGCAAGCGCTGCTCTCGGCAACTTTCATGAAACAACCGACCCAGTTCGAATGCCGGGTAGTGAGGCGTGATTCTATTGTTGTGCCCATGTACTGGACGGCGCAATGGTCCGACATGGACAATGCCATGCTCATGGTGGCGCAAGACCATATCAAGCCTAAAGGCGGTGAAGACCCATACAAAGAAGCGCGAGAAACCATGCGTTTTCTTATGGAAAGTATACCAATGGGGCTTTTTCTGGCCAGCGTGGACGGAAAAATAGACTTTGCCAACAAATTCCTGGAAAATCTCATGGAAACCGGCGCCCTCGGACTTTCGGAAAGATTGATACGAACGGTTTTTCCTATGGATGTAAGGGTGGGCGCCAGCGGTGACTCTGCTTTTGCCGCCTACATAGACAAGAAAACGCAGATGCGTGTATTAACAGCCAAAGAGCGCGAAATACCAATCGAATTCTCACTCAAACGTGTCAATATAGGCGGACTGCCAATGTACCTTGGCACCGTCATTAATACCACAGAGCGCTTTGAACTGCAGCGCATGCGTCAAAAGTTTATCGACAGCGTGCAGGTACAATTAAAAGCCCCTCTGGCAGCCATCATGATGCACATCGAACTAACTCTGGAAGGTGTACACGGCAACCTCAACGAACAAGGTAAAAGGCGCGCCGAGACCATTCTCAAAGACATTCATGAAATGCTTGCCGCCATCGAAAGCATTCTTGAGGTGAACAAGCTGCAATCGGGCACATTCGCCCTCGATGTGGCGCCAAACAATATTATGGCGCTCTTGCAGCAAGCGCTCATGGCCATGCTTTATGAAATTAGAGAGAAAGAGCTTGTTTTAGAAATAAACGGTCCCGAACTTGCCGTCATGGTGGACGAAGAAAAACTGATGACCGTGGTCATGACTCTCTTTGCCAATGCTGTACGCTTTTCTCCCCAGGGCAGCAAGGTAAGAGTGCAAGTTATTGATGTCGGCAACAAAGCAAGAGTGGAAATCATCGACCGTGGCCCAGGCATGACCGAAGATCAAAAAGACGCTCTCTTTGACCCACTCAGACAGCCCACCGTCACAGGCGAAGGCGGCGCCGGCACGATTCTGGCAGCTCGACAGATTGTGGAAAAACATGGCGGCAACATGGGCGTTATTAGCCACCAGGGAGCCGGCTCTAATTTTTGGTTCGAACTGCCGAAAGCCCCAGACTGACCTGCCATTCAAAACAGTAATAACTCAGAGCAGATACAATTCAATTTTCATGTTCTAGATTTACAGAGTCACTTGCCGGCGTCCCGGCACTGTCAGACTTTGCCTGCAGACTTTTCTACTCTGAGTTCTGTTCTGACTTCTGTTCTGCTTTCAGTTCTGTTTTATGTTCTGTTTTATGTTCTGGTCTCTGTTCTTTTTTTCCCGGCTGTTCGACCGAACAGCTCTTCGACATTCAGGTGGCAATGCCCATCTTGGGCAATATCCAAAGCTGAAGGGCAAAATAGACCCCTATTATGGCTACAAACCAAATTACATCGTGCATAGAATTACTCATGATAGTTGGAGTATAACAAGAAGTATGGACCCACAAATAATCATAGCGGCTTTGGCGGCTTTAGGCGCCTCTTTATTGACTTTCTTCACCGGCTTTGGACTTGGTACCGTTTTGCTGCCGGTCCTGGCTGTCTTTCTACCTTTACCGAATGCCATTGCGACAACCGCGCTGGTGCACTTTATCAATTCAACCGGCAAACTCTGCCTAACTTTTCGCCACACTAGCGGCCCGATCCTTCTTAAATTCGGACTACCAGCCTTTATTGCCTCCTATTTTGGTGCAAAACTGCTGGTACTGACACAGGCGCCTAAACTGCCTATGGCTCTACTGATGGCAGTTTTCGCCATAGTAGACTTGCTTAAGCTAGCCGAAAAATTCAAGCTGCCAAAGACCAAGCAAACTCTCTGGCTAGCCGCAGGTGGAGCCCTAAGCGGTCTATTTGGTGGTTTTTCCGGGCATCAGGGCGCCTTTCGTACAGCCTTTCTCTTAAGAATGGGCTTGAGTAAAGAAGCCTTGGTGGCCACGGGCGCAGCCCTCGCCTTTTTGGTAGACCTCATGCGCCTTATGGTTTACCAAAGCAGCCTTAATCTATGCAATAACAGTTGCCAATTACAGCTACCGATTACAGTTGCCGCAACCATAGCGGCACTGCTTGGCACCATATTTGGTAGCAAACTTCTCAAGAAAGTGGCAATTAGACAAATCGAAATTCTTGCCTCGATCATGCTTTTAGCAGTCAGTCTGGCTCTAGCTCTAGGCTATATTTAGAGCCTGCGCCCCCTAACTATTGCACGGGCGGCACGGCGGTCTTGCTCAGTGGGACCATTCTCGGCTTGCCACTTAATTAAATCAGGCATACGTCTATAGCTCAGCATCTCTTCCGCTAATCTGCCGCTTTGCAGTTCTTGCATCGGCCGGGTGACCAACTTGCCCTCTTTCAAGGCTTTGATGACGGCGTCTTCGATATCTTTGACCGTCACCTTATCTTCGCCTTTTTCTTGCATGAGTCGCCTGGCTATTTCCACCCCCGCCCTGTTATTGAGCAGATCGGCATTAGTATCGGCTATTTTGGCCAGGTCAATCTTGCCCCGATATGAAGAGTAGAGATTGAAGTCTTTCTGCTCATTCATCCAGCCCATTTCAAGGGACGTGCGCTCACCATACTTCATGGCATAGATTGCCGAGGTAATTGTATGGCGGAAAGCGTTCTCTTCAGTCAGATCGCGCCTACTGTCTTCAACAAGATTATGAGCCCTAGCCCGGTTGCCGGCCCACTGATTGAACTCGTTTTTACCGGAAATTGTAAAGTCACCAAAGGACGAGTCTAAGCTGGGCGAAAAAGAGCTACCTTGGTCGGCTGGCTTGCCGCGATAGCCGTCTTTAGCCTTGGTGCTGGAGTCATCACCGACCAGGGTCAAGTTATTTAGCCCAGGGGCTTCTGTGGTCTTGGCCGTTTCTCGATGCTGAAAAGGTTGCCTGGCCTCAGGACTAGAGAGCAGGCTGCCGCCGAGCATAGACAACTCGGAAGAAAGAACGCCTTTACCAATTTGAGCGCTCTCATGCTTTTCTCTAGGCTCGTCATTTCTTGAAACCATAGACGATATATACCCGAAAAGAGAGAAGACTGGACAAGATCGGGCTGTCAAAAGCAAGAAAGAGAAGGGGAAATGTCTTTCCCCTTCTCTTTCTTTAGACTTAGCCTAGACTGGTCTTAATCTAGCTTGGGCTTAGTCTAGATTGGACTTAGCGTATATTGGCCTTAATCTAGATTGGACTTATCCAAATAGAGCTTTATCCCAATAGAGCTTTAACTGTAGCCACAATATGCGGGGCGGAGATGCCAGCGGCGTCCATCAACTCATGGGGAGCTCCCGAGCCGGGCATTTCGCGCACAGCAATTTTGACCACATTGGGCATCTTCTTGGAGGAGATCTTCTCGCCTCTGGTCGGCGGCTGAGCAGCAAAGGCATCGAGGACTGCGTCGCCGAGTCCGCCTTCCGGCCAGTGATCTTCCACCACAACCAGGTGTCCAGTCTCGTTGGCAGCGGTCTCTAGAGTTTTCACATCGATAGGTTTGACACTATACAAGTCGATGACTCGTACATTGATACCCTGCGACTTCAACTCTTCATAGGCTTTCACACATTCATGCAAGGTGATGCCGGCGGCAATAAGTGTGACTGCATCATCTTTAGATGAATAAAGCACCTTGCTGCCGCCAATCGGGAAGGTTTCGTCTTCTTTATAGAGAAGCTTGGTCTTTTCCCTTGTTGTGCGCATGTAAGAGATACCATCCAGATGATACATCGCTTCCACCAGACGAGCTGTTGAAACAGCGTCGGTGGGATAGAGCACGGTCGAGCCGTGGATGGCGCGCATCATGGCAATATCTTCCAGGGCCATTTGAGATGGACCATCAGCACCAATTGAACAACCGGCGTGGGAACCGCATAGCTTTATGGTACCGCGGCTGATGGCACCCATACGGATGAAATCGTAGGCACGCGAGAGGAAGGCGGCAAAGGTAGAGGCAAAGGCTTTCTTGCCTCTTGTGCCCAAACCAAGACCAACACCGACCATCAGCTGCTCGGCTATAAACATTTCAAAATAGCGGTCTAGAAATGCTTTGGCGAACTTCTCGGCATAGGTTGAGTTGGAGACTTCAGCATCGATGACGACGACATCGGCGTAAGCAGTACCGAGGGCTTTGAGAGCATCGCCGTAGGCTTCACGGGTGGCGGCAGGAGCCGAATAGTGAGGGGCGGCATACTTGCCCGAACCAGTAATTTCAGCACTAAGCTGAGCCTTAGCCGGCATTTGCGGTGGAGCAGCTACTTTGATAGTGATACTTGACTCACCGCCGAGGAGCTTGATTGCTTCCTGGGCTTGTTCGGCCGAAAGAGGCTTGCCGTGCCAGTTATCTTGATTGGCTGTGAGAGGAATACCATGACCTTTCTCGGTCTTAGCGATAATCAAAACCGGCTGACCTTGCACTTTCACGGCGGCTTTGTAAGCGTCGTCTATTTGCTTGAGATCATGTCCGTCTATTTCAATCACATGGCAACCAAAGGCTTTGGCGCGTTCGGCATAAGCATGCGAATTCCAACCAAGGGCGGTCTCGCCTCTTTGACCGAGGCGGTTCATGTCGAGTATGCCCACCAGGTTATCAAGCTTGTAATGAGAGGCACAAGCCATGGCTTCCCAGACCGACCCCTCAGCCATCTCGCTATCGCCAAGCAAAACCCAGACCTTGTAATCGAGCTTATCTAGATATTTGCCGTTCAAGGCCATGCCAACGCCCAGAGCCAGTCCCTGCCCGAGCGAACCGGTAGCAACATCGACCCAAGGAATAATTTTGGGAACCGGGTGACCTTCCAAACGAGAACCGAACTTGCGCAAGCTCATCAGTTCTTTATCGTCGATAGCACCGGCGGCTTTGTACATAGAATAGAGAAGCGGGCAAGCATGCCCCTTCGAAAAGATGAGGCGATCGTTATAGGCGTAATCGGGGCGGTCAAAATCATATTTGAGATAGCCTGTCATGAGCACGGCCATGAGATCGGCTGCCGACATACTGGATGTGGGGTGACCGGAGCCGGCAGCAGTGGTCGATCTGATACTGTCGACTCTGAACTGACGGGCAAGCTCGGTGACCTTTTCTACGGCCAATGCCTGTACTTCCACCATGTTAACTCCTTCTGGTTGAATCACCCTTGACAGGTCCTATTCCAAAACGTCGCTTTCCCCGGTTAGCTTCCGGCAGCGCAGTTTGATTTGCATATGGTACCTGGTACGGGGGCGATTTGCCTTAACTTTATTATTAAGCGAAAAGAGTAGAATAAGCACTCGCGCTTGTTCAAACTAAATTTGGGACCAAATTTTGGACCAAATTCAAGTCTGAATTGAAGCATGCAGCCGAAACAAATTAGCAGCCGAAATAAATTAGTAGCCGAAGAAAAATAAACATCCAAATCAAATAAGAGGTAAAGCAAGTGACCACAGGCAAATGTGATGATTACAGGTTGAGCAAAGCTGTTTTGCCCGAACGTTACCGTATTCACCTCTGCCCAGACTTGCAAACTTTTACCTTCACCGGTAACTGCGAAATTGACGTCCTGATAAACGCAGGCGAAACTGAAAAAATCAGCGAAATCGTCATGAATGCGGTGGATTTGGATATAGAGAATGCTTCTCTATCGAGGGACGGCAGCCAAATAGAGCCGGTCAAAATCGAACTAAATCATGAGCTCGAAAGGCTGACAATCGAATTTGCCGAAGCCTTAGAACCAGGGGCAGCCACTATCACACTTGAGTTCTCTGGTCATATCAATGACAAATTGCGGGGCTTTTATCGCAGCGAACAGGTTCATCCCGAAACGGGAGAAAAGAGCTTTATCGCCCTCACTCAGTTTGAAGCGACTGATGCCAGAAGAGCTTTTCCTTGCTTCGATGAGCCAGAATTCAAAGCCACTTTCCAGCTGGAGATGACAGTAGAAAAATCACTTACAGTCATTTCAAATACACCAATAGCGGAAGAAATTCTGAAAAGCAATGACCAGGGGCAGACGCTTAAGACCGTCCGTTTCAAAGAAACCATGAAAATGTCAACCTATATAGTCGCCTTCTTGGTCGGCTCTTTCGACAAATCAGAAACTATTGATGTAGAAGGCATACCCTTCACTGTTTACGCGCCCCAGGGTAAGGGAAATCTGACTAAGTTCGCCCTCGAAATTGGCGCTTTTGCTCTACAGTTTTTCAACAGCTATTACGGCATCAAATATCCAGGCGAAAAGATGGACATGATTGCCGTTCCCGACTTTGCCTTCGGCGCCATGGAAAATCTGGGGGCAGTCATCTACCGAGAAAACGCCCTCTTGGTTGACCCCAATAGAGCCTCACATCAGGAACTAGAGAGAGTTGCCGATGTTATTGCCCACGAGCTAGCCCATATGTGGTTCGGCAATTTGACCACAATGAAGTGGTGGAACGGCATCTGGCTAAACGAAGCCTTTGCCACATTTATGCAATTGGTTGCCGTGGACAACTTCAAGCCATCTTGGAAAAGATGGGAGACTTTCGGGGTCTCACGGGCGACGGCAATGACCACAGACGGACTTTCTGCCACTCGCAAGATCGAGTTTCCGGTAATTAAACCGGAAGAAGCAAACGGCATGTTCGACGTATTGACCTACGAGAAAGGCGCTTCGGTGCTGCGCATGCTTGAACAGTTCATCGGGGAAAGTGAATTTAAAGCCGGTGTAAATGCCTACCTGCTGAAACACAAATATGCCAATACCGAAACCGCCGACCTCTGGCAAGCTCTGGCAGAGAGCGCCAAACTGCCGGTCGGCGGGATAATGGATTCCTGGATTTACCAAGAAGGGTATCCGCTCGTCAAAGTCGAACAAGGTGAAAAGCCAGGCACAATCAAGCTCAAACAAGAACGCTTCTTTTATTTGAGAGAAAACAGCGCCGACACACTCTTTCAGATTCCACTGATAATAAAAGTCGCTCTTGGTGCCAAGGCCGGCAGTCCAGAGGCGCCAAACGGAGGCATGGGGCGCTTCCAAACGATCAAGTATTTGCTCAAAGAAAAAGAAGCGATTCTTGACTTAAATGAGCTGCTTAGCCAAGGTTCTAAAGAAAACAAGGTGATAGCAGAAGCTTCAGACCTGAACCTATTGGTTGTCAATGCTGGCGGCAGCGGCTTCTACCGTGTGCACTACGATAGTGAATTAATGAAATGCTTCAAGAGTGCCCTGCAAGAACAATTCGCCGCTCCGGCACAGGGTCATGTAAAGCAAACAGATGTTCCGTTAAGTACACTGGAACGCTTTAATCTGATCAACGACTTTTTTGCACTAGCCGTAAACGGCACTGCAACCTTGCCGGAATATCTGGACTTCCTGAAACTCTTCCGCCTGGAAGGCGACAAAAATGTCTGGGCTCTGATTATCTCATCACTGCAGTATCTAGAGAGAGTTTACTTCCCCAGCACCGCCGCCATCAGAGAATTAACCCTGGAACTGCTTAAACCTACCATCAGCTGCCTAGGGCTGGCGGAGATGCCCGGCGAAAGCGAGCAGATCAAACAGCTCAGGGGGCTAGCGCTACAAGTCATTGGCACCACCGGTGATGCCAAAGAAATACTAAAGCAACTAAGCGAACTATATGACAAAAACGGCGACAACTTGCCGCCCGATATACTTTCGGCGGCGCTTTCCGTACTAGCTTATTGCGGCGATGAGAATCGCTACAATGCTTTTCACGCCAAATATCTAGCGGCTCAATCACCGCAAGAGAAAGAGAGATACATGCAGGCTTTAGCCCAGTTCAAACAAGAAGATTTGCTGAAAAGAACCCTTTCTATGACCCTGACCGGCGAGATTCGCAGCCAGAATGCTCCATATTTGGTGCGCAACCTGATGCTTAATCCCTGGGGCAGAAGGGTAGGCTGGCAGTTCGTCCAAGATAACTGGAGCGAAATCAGAGCCAAGTTCCCCGCCCTGATTATCACCCGCCTTGTGGAAGGCATCACCGGACTAATTGACGAGCAACTGAGCCTGGAAGCTGAAAAGTTCTTCGCCGAAAATCCTGTTAAGGAAGGGCAAAAGACAGTGGACCAGCATCGAGAGAAGCTGAAAGTCGCTATGTCCCTACAAAGACGACTAAAACAAGCAGTCGTCTAAATTGAGCAAGATCGGGAGCAGAATTCTTCTTCACTTGCAATAAACTGCTATTGCTGCAGCGAGGTGTAAGCAAGCGAGTTATTGAAGGGGAGTAAATTGAGTTCAATGAGTTCACTGAGTACATTAAGCACATTAAGCACTTTGAGTACATTAAGCACTTTGAGTACATCAAGCACACTGACAATAATTGAGAAAGTCTGCAGGCTCATTGAAAAGGCTGAAACATTGCCATCTCTCTCGGACTTATCGAAGCATTGCGGCGTTAGCCCCCATCATCTGCACCGCGTGTTTAAGGAGGCCACTGGACTGACCCCTCGCCAGTACGCTCTTTGCGAACGTCGAGAAAGACTAGAACGAGCTCTCAAGGAGGGCAAAGGCATGACAGAAGCCCTCTTTGAAGCCGGCTACAACTCAACTGGTCGTTTCTATGAGAAAGCAAACGAGCTTCTTGGTATGAAACCAGAGCAATACAAGAAGAAAGGTCAGGGCACACAAATATTCTTTGCAGTGGGCACCTCTAATCTAGGAGAAGTATTGGTGGCTAGAAGCACCAAAGGCATTTGCGCCATTCTCATTGGAGACTGCGCCGATGCCCTTTTGGACGATCTACAAGAACGTTTCGCCAATGCTGACATCATAGGAGCCGATACTTCTTTTGACGACGTAGTCGGCAAGATTGTCGGACAGATTGAAAGCCCCAGCCTCGATTCCAAAATCGCCGACCTACCGCTCGATATCCAAGGAACACTGTTTCAACGCCGTGTTTACAATACACTCAGACAAATTCCAATTGGCGAAACAATCTCTTATCAAGAATTAGCGAACCTGGTTGGCGCACCAAAAGCGGTGCGAGCCGTAGCCTCGGCTTGCGCCTCTAACAAGCTCGCCATAGCCATCCCCTGCCACCGGGTGGTAAGAAAGAGCGGAGAGATATCAGGCTACAGATGGGGAATTGAGCGTAAGCGCGTATTGCTAGAGAGAGAAAAATCGGTCAAAAGTTAGCGGCTGGGTTAGCGCTTGGGCTAGCGGCTGGGTTAGCGATTGGTATAGCGGTTGGGCTTCTGTGACCTGCTAAAATAAGCCTGCCTCCAAGCATGCGCAAGTGTAACCATCTAAAAGGAAACTCACAAATGACAGTATTTGCCTCCGCCTCTAGAGCCCCGCTTAAAGAACTAGATCCTCATTTCGAACAGAAAGTGAGAAATAGTTTCGAACATCAGGGCTTTAAGAGATTAGGCGGGGAGCTACCAGTCATAAAGCTAGGACATGTCGAAGCCCATCTGCCTTACAGCGATATGGTCAGGCAGCAGCACGGACTCTTCCACGGCGGCATGGTAGCTATGGCAGCAGATTCGGCTTCGGGCTATGCTACCTATACAGTGCTGGCGCCAGATGAAGAGTGCGTTTCCGCCGAGTTCAAAATAAACTTTCTAAAGCCCGCTCGCGGTGAAAAGCTCATAGCCAGAGGTAATGTTATTAAGGTCGGCAGAACTCTTGTAATAGCGGAAGCAACCGTATCCGTATTGAGAAACGGCGAAGAAATTGAATGTGCATTGATGCTTCATACTTTGGCTAGAGTAAAACATCTAAAAAGCGGAAAGAATGAATAAGTCATAGTTCAAAAAAGCTTAGGTGTTCTAGCTTAATAAGTAGCGCCGACAAAGTGCCTTAGAGGGGAAATGCTATTTTGGACAAAAGTTTTTTCAAAGGGCAGATTCTAGACATCTGGCGCTCTGCTAAAAGTCCTGAAGAAACCGCCGAAGAAGTGGACTTTCTGCAGGAGCAGTTTGCTGACAGTCCAAATGAACATCTATTGGACTTTCCTTGCGGAGCCGGACGATTGAGCCTAGGTTTGGCGATGCACGACTATAAAGTTACAGGGCTAGATTCTTGCCCAGAGTTTATAGCAGAAGCCAAAAGATGCGCGAAAGAACTTGGGCTATCAGTCCAGTTTATCGAGCAAGACCTACGCCAAGATTTTTCTTCCACTTCTTTCCAGAAATTTGGTGGTGCCTTTTGTATGGGCAATAGTTTTGGCTACTTCAATATCTCTGAAACGAAGCAGCTATTCTCGCAACTAAGCTACTGCATGGCTCCCGGCGCCAAGCTAATTATAGAGTCTGAAGCCATCGCCGAGAGCTTTTTGTTGAACGTCGGCGAACGAGAGTGGATGGAAGTGAGTCTCAATGGCAAGAAAGCGTACCTTCTCGTCAAGACAAACTACGATCCAATCGATGGAATAGCAGACGCGGAATATATCGTGGTGGAAGACGAACGGACAAGCAAACATAGCGCCAGGCACTATATCTATAGGCTTGGAGAGGTAGCCGCAATGCTCGAAGAGGTTGGTTTTCGGCTGGAGAATGTACTATCCAGCCTGGACGGTGACCACTTTCGCGTAGGCGACAACAAATCGATCTTGATTGCTTTTCGGCAAGAGAAGTAGAAATATTCGAAAATTTCTACTTCTTCATCTCAACAAATCTCCGAACCAAGAAAAAGAACGAACCGGTCTCTTCAAGATAATTGGCTTAAGCAGTGCCATCGAGACAGTATTTATATCGACTCAAGCCACGAATTAAGTCTATGGACACCCCTCAAGGCTCCAATAGATTCTAAGCGAAAATTCTAGAGCCCGGAACTCGATACTTACCGGTTAGACCGGCCTTACGAGTTTTAACTCTGTCGATTAGGACCTGAAGTGATTCATACGGCAACCGCGGAAGGCAATCGCTAATCCATTGAGGGAGGAACTGTTTAAGTGAAGGAACGACCAAACGTTCTTTGGGTGAGAGGCTTAAGAATGTCTTGTATATCTCTTCTTCCGAACAGTACTTCTCGCCCCTGAGCCAGAGAGTTCGGAACTTCCTACCGGCCTCAGTCTCGCCCAGTCTGGACTTCCTATTTCCAATCGCTAAGATACTGATTTCAGCCTCTCTCAAATAGCTGCTTGAAGTTTTTCTATCTCTTATTTCCTGCTCTGCCTTGAATCTGCCTCCGCTCGAAACACACAGAAACTCGACACAACGAGAAGAATCTACCGGATTGCTCAGCAGGAAGTTTCTGGCTTCTTTCTTTTGTTCTTCTCTTGAAAGCTTTGTTGTTGAGACTTTTCCTGCGAATGCCACTCGCTTGACTCCAACAATCACCTCTTCCGGCACAGGCTTTAGACCTCGTATTTTGCGACGGAAGACGCCCCTAGCCAACCTTTCTATGTAGCCAACCTTAACAGCCGTGCAAAGGAAAGAATCTAGAGAAGGTCGTTCCTCTACCAAAGTGAGAAGTTCTCTGGTGGTGAAGATATAGTTAGGTGGCAGCATAGACAAGTATCTACGAACCAAAGATAGCGAATCTTTGTTGTATGGTCTTTTCTCTTTTTCTCGGTTATTGGGCATAAAGCCTCCTTCTGCCGCAGCATAATTCAGAGTCGCGGAAACAACTGCATTGGGTTCTGTATATAAAGACGTAATTCGAAACCAAAAAGTTCAATCGGCGCGACCCTTGACATCACGAAAATAATCTTCGGGAATGAGACCGGATGGGAAGAAAACCAAGAGAAGTAGAAATTTTAGAAAATTTCTACTTCTCTTGGTTTTCCATTTCGAGCGAAGCAAAAATCTATGATTTATCCCCAGCCGAGAATTTAATATTCCGCCTGCGAAAAACTTCAAATATCAAATGATTCAACTCACTTCTCAATGTACTGGGCTTAGACAAAAACTCAGAAGTATAGACACGTAGCAAATAGCTATTTGTCTTCTCCCCCAGATCTTGCAGAACCACCTCCGGAGCCGGCTCAGACAAAACACCAGTGTGCGCATTTGCAGCCTCTAGGATTGCATCAATAACGGTAGAAGGGGGAAGCAAGCCATCTGCACTTACAGGAAAAGTAAATCTAACGCTGTGCTTCACATCACTAGCGTTACAGCTCCAATTTGTAATCTTTCCCTTGAGCAACTCTGAGTTTGGGACAATGATAGCGACATTGTCATTAGTGACTATTGTTGTTGTGCGAAGCGCTACTCGCATAACACTTCCAATCGTTCCATCAAACTCGATTCTGTCTCCGACCTTAAAAGGTCCTTCAAGAACAATAATGACGCCACTCACGACATTGCTTATCAAGCCCTGCAGACCCAAGCTGACTCCGAGGCCGACGGCGCCTGCAACCACAGTAAGAGCGCTCAAATCGATACCGGCGGTCTGCAGTATGACGATAAACCCGACGAAAAGAACGAAACCGCGCAAGAATGAACCAGCAGCAGCTCTCATTCCTGGTTCTATTTTGGTTCTGGATAAAAGCTCTCTCTCAAACCAAGTCTTCGCACGAGCCGTGGCAATAACTAAAAGGAAAAACAGGACAGCCACATAAATGAGCATGGTCAGTGAAACTGTCGTTTTGCCTATTGGTAAAAACTGTGCGTTCAGTATTTGGTTCAGCTGGGACAACTGATTGAATAGTTGAAAATTTGGATTCATTTAAACACTGTTATTCGCTTATTATCAGCTTTAGACTATAAACATCGGAGCTGCTTTCTTCAGCCTGCACATCGACCACAACCTTGCCGCCCTTCTCAAGTTTGCCAAATAGTAGTTCTTCGGCAAGAGGCTCACTTAGGCGTTCCTTTATTAATCGGCCCATGGGTCTCGCTCCATATTGTCGGTCATAACCATGCTCAGCCAGCCAGTCACGCGCCTCCGCAGTAACTTCTAAGCTCACATTCTTCTCGACTAAACGAGTGCGAACTTCGTCAACGAATTTATCGACAATCAGCAATATATTTGAATATGTGAGTGGGTTGAAGGCAATCCAAGCATCAAGCCTATTTCTAAATTCAGGCGAAAAGGTTCTTTCAATGGCGCCGCGTCCCTTTCCAAAACCAAGCCCATAGCCGCTACCGCTAGATTCGGCTCTTTCGCGCCCCGATCCGACTCCGCCTTCGGAGGACTCTCTTTCTTGACGGGCCTTTTCCATCTCTTCGGCGAGATGTTGGGACAGCGAAGTCTTTGAAGAAGCGGCACGGAAGCCGATGTTATCACCCATCATCTCACGCGCCCCAGCATTAGTCGTCATGATCAGAATGACGCTTCGAAAATCAGCCTTCTTACCGTTGTTGTCGGTCAGTGAACCATGGTCCATAACCTGCAGCAAGATATTGAATAGATCTGGATGAGCTTTCTCTATTTCATCCATCACTATCACGCAGTGAGGCGTCTTGCCGACAGCATCAGTCAATAGTCCACCTTGCTCAAACCCTACATAGCCAGGCGGCGCGCCGATAAGGCGAGAAACAGAATGCTTTTCCATGTACTCACTCATATCAAAACGCAAGAAATTGACACCGAGTATTTTTGCCAACTGCTTAGCCAACTCTGTTTTGCCAACCCCAGTCGGTCCAGAGCACAAGAAAGAGCCGATAGGTTTGTCTGGACTACCAAGTCCAGACCTGGATAATTTGATCGCTCGCACCATTTTCTCGATGGCATGATCTTGACCAAAGATGACTTGCTTCAGCTCTTTCTCAAGAAGCGCGAGTCTGTCCTTATCTGAACCAGATACTGTCTTTGGCGGAATCTTGGCCATTGATGCGACGGTCAGCTCGACATCATGAACAGTGACTACAGCAGCGCTATCCCCGGCGGATGCGCTGACTCTGCCTGAAGCGCCGCCCCCGGCTAAGGTGTCGTCCCTGGTCACAGCGCCCGCCCCAGAAGCCGCTCCAGCGCCCTCGCTGGAAGCCTCTCCAGCTCTCGCTCCGGCACCCGCTCCAGAGCCCGCCCCAGAAGCCTCTCCAGCTCTCGCTCCAGCGCCCGCTTCAGAATCTTGAGAGGGCTCGCCTTCGCGGCGCAAGCGCACAACAGCGCCGGTTTCATCGACAACGTCAACTGCCTTATCGGGCAAAAAGCGATCATTGATGTGGCGAGCTGATAGTTCAGCTGCCGCTTGTAAGCTCTCGTCTGAATACTTGACTCCGTGAAATTCCTCGTAATAAGGCTTCAGCCCCTGCAGAATCTTGACCGTGTCTTGAATGGAGGGTTCAGAAATATCGATCTTTTGAAACCGCCGAGCTAGCGCCTTATCTTTCTCGACTGAGTTCTTATATTCTGCATAGGTGGTAGAACCAATACAACGCAACTCACCAGACGACAGTGCCGGCTTGAGAATGTTGGAGGCGTCCATAGCGCCGCCTTCGACGGCGCCGGCTCTGACAATGGTATGAATCTCGTCGATAAAGGCAATAGCCCCGGGCAAAGCCTTGAGTTCGCGCACTACAGCTTTCAGTCGTTCTTCGAAGTCACCACGAAAACGGCTACCGGCAACCAAGGCACCCATATCGATAGCATAGACATGAGAAGCTTTGAGAGCACGAGGCACTTCACCCCGGGCAATTTTGAGGGCTAAGCCCTCAGCGATGGCAGTCTTTCCGACTCCGGCTTCACCGACAAAAACGGGATTATTTTTGCGGCGTCGACAGAGCACCTGAATGGTTCTCGCCACCTCCGCCTCTCGCCCAATGAGCGGGTCAATCTTATTTGCTCGAGCTTGCTCAAGCAAGTCAACACAGTACTTGTCAAGGGCAGTGCGTCGACCTTTCTCCGGCTCCTTGCCGCCTCGCCTTTTGGCACCGCCAGGCCCTTCGCCATCCACCCCCTCGCTTCTCTCGCCATCCTCACCGACTTCAGCACTAAAGTCAGGTCCTAAATCAAAATCTGACTCAGAGTCTTTCGAACCTTCGTGCAAGTCCTCGTCTTTGGCGATACCGTGCGATATGAAGTTGAGCACGTCCAGGCGCGAGACCCCATACTGCTCTAAAAGGTAAACTGCATGCGAGCGCCGTTCATAATACATAGCAGCCAAAACCGAGCCACAGTCGATGGTTTGACGTTGAGCAGAAAGAGCCTGCATGGCGGCACGCTCCAATACTCGCTCAAAGGCTGCCGTAGGCTGCGGAAAATCGCTGTCATCTTCAAATTCGGCATTCTTTCCTGAGCCAGCCAAAGTATCGCCGTAGTTGAACTCGTCTGGCAATATTGGTTTATTCTGAGGAATTTTTTCCAGATTATCCTCTAGATAGCGGTCCAGGTCGCGAGCCATAACGGTCACGTCTGCGCCGCAAGCAGTCAAGACCTGGCGGGCTGAGGGCTCAATCGTCATAGCTAACAGCAAATGCTCAAGAGTAATGAACTCATGACGACGCTTTTGGGCGTCTAGACCAGCTTGGCTGAGTGTGTTTTGCAGTTCCCGACTAAGCATCGCGCCTATCCTTTTTGATTTTTCCGGTTTGATTTTTCCGGTTTGATTTTTCCGGTTTGATTTTTCCGGTTTGATTTTTCCGGTTTGTTGTTTCCGGTTTGTTGTTTCTGATCTGACGTTTCCGGTTTGACGTTTGTAGCTTTATGTTTCTAGTTTGATGTTTTCAACAGACTCTTCTAGCTCGTTCCGGCCTAGTTATTCCGGTTCCAAGGTGAGGCGCAGAGGAAACTGCCTAGCTCTTGCCAAGCGAGTAACTTTCTCGACCTTGGCCTCAGCCACCTCAAACGGATAAATTCCGGCAATACCGACCCCCTGTCTGTGCACATTCATCATAATTTGGTCGGCTTCAGCCGGCGGCTTGAAGAAAACAACCCTGAGAACATAAACCACGAATTCCATGGTCGTGTAATCGTCATTATGCAAAAGCACCTTGTACATAGGCGGCTTTTTCATTTTTTCACGAGGGCGCTCCAAGACCTTGGTGGAGCCCCCAGAATCACGATCTCCTGAATCACCGTCGACGGAGGCTCTGAAAGTCCCAGCAGCCTCTGACGAGGCGAGCCGCGCCGAGCTTGAGCCGGCAAGCCAGCCAGGGACTAAGCGAGAGACTAAGCCCGGGTTTAAGCCAGTGACTAAGCCAGTGACTAAGCCCGGGTCTGAGCCAGTGACTAAGCCAGAGACTAAGCCCGGGTCTGAGCCAGAGACTGAGCCCGGGTCTAAGCCGGAGACTAAGCCCGGGTCTGAGCCAGAGACTAAGCGAGAGACTAAAAAGGTTCGATAGCTAAAATTTGCCGGCACAGTCATAAATCTCAGATGAGTACGGAACTCTGCTTTATTCTATCCAAAATTATTTTGGTGTCACATAACCGACACAACTATGTCATGAACTCGACACAGAAGGCATTGTAAATTAATCCCGTCGAAAGGCAATTACGGCAAAAGCAAAGCTCGGTGCTAGTCCGTGATCAATAAAATTAAGGAGAGATGATGGTGGGATCGTCTCTCCTTAATGTTTTTCTAGGTTGTAAACGGCAACAGATGTCCAAGCCAGTCTGCTTTTTTGCCATAATGACAATATGGAAAGCCGCCTGGAAGCCACAACTGCAAATTTGACCCAAGACTCGGTGAGCACCGCCGTAAAACTGGCAATATTGAGCACTGGCATTTTCTCGGTGATGTTTGCCCTAATCAAAATGCTCGGACCAGAATATCCGTCTGGACAGGTGCTATTTTGCCGCAGCTTCTTCGCAGTTATTCCACTCTTTCCAGCCATAATGAAAAACGGCGGTTGGCAAGTCTTTAAAACTAGTCGACCGGGTATGCATCTCACCCGTTCGGCGATGGGACTGATCTCGGCATTTCTCTGTATTGAAGCACTACGTTGGCTCCCCTTGTCTGAAGCAACCAGCCTTTTCTATACAGCACCGCTAATTACCACTGTACTTTCTTTCTTCTTGCTCAAAGAAAAGCTATCTCCGCTTAAGCTAATGGCCGTTATGGCTGGTTTTGCAGGCGTTCTTTACATGCTGCAACCGCAAAGCAACGGCAATCTAACCGGCGCATTGATAGCGCTAGGCTCGGCTCTCTGCGCCGGTTTTGTCGCCATCGAGCTGCGCCGCCTCAGCGAAACCGAAAAAAGCATCACCATAGTAGCCTTTTTTATGTCAGCCTGCTCTCTGGCTGGGCTCTTAACCATGCCCTTCGCCTTTACAATGCCCGATCTAAAGGACGCCCTCATCTTGCTCGCTATCGGTATCACCGGTGGTATCGCGCAGATATTCATGACCGAAGCTTACAAGTTTGCACCGGCATCTACAGTGGCGCCGCTAAACTACACATCGCTAATCTGGGCAACACTCTTCGATGCCCTGCTCTTTGCCAAGATACCAGCCTGGCACACCTTGCTCGGCGCCCTTGCCGTTGCCTGCTGCGGCATCTTGGTGGTCAAGGCCGGTAAGCACGAAGAAACAAGAGTATCGGCTAAAACCTGAGCCTCAACAGCAACGGCAACCTAAACGTCAGCCTCAACTGTTAGCTCTTTTCGACAAGCAAAAGCTCTTTCATCTTTATGGGCTTGCGGAGAACACGAAGCCGGCTAATTTCTTTCACGCACTTTTCACCCTGCAAACATGACGATGAGCCTTGCCGACACCGGGAGAAAAGACAATGCTAGACCAAAAGAGCCAAAATCAAACTGAGCAATGCCGAGATCTGCAAAGACAATTAGAAAACTTCGCCGATCCTTCAAGAAACCAGGGCGTAAACGCTCTTTTTGAGGCAGAAAGAGTGCGCACACAGTACGACAACAAGTGCACAGACTTAGGCTTTCCGTCTTCAAAAGAGCTGCTCGACTCGCTCAAGAAAAAATGACAAACGGCAAGCGTAGTATTATGAATTCATGTACCGCGCTTCCGAGGCCAAATGTTTTCAAAGAAATGCAAACCATGCCTAAGTAGTGCTCTTGTATTTTGCGCTCTGCTATTGTGCGCCCTAGGTCTTGCAGGTGAAAGTTCATGTTTGGCCGCGCCAAACTATAATAAGCTCTACGACGAAGCTCAAGCTTTGATGAACAGAGGCAGCTACCGAGATGCCCGCGTTATCTTGAAACGCATAATTGAAGCCAATCCGCGCGATTCGAGGGCTCTCACGGCGCTCGGCGTCACTCACATAAACTCCGATGAGAACAATCAATCATTGAGCCGCGGCTTTCCCCTGGCTATGGATTGCTTTCAAAAGGCAACCACTTATGACCCTAAGAATGAAGAAGCATGGGGAAGACTGGCCGACTGCGCCAACATCAACGGCGACTACGCCAAAAGTTTGCAGTACGCAGAAAAGGGCATAGCCCTCAATCGCAGCAACCCGCACATTCTCTCATTGAGAGCCAAAGCAGTGGCGCTCAGCAGCCTGCATCGAGACAAAGAAGCCCTGCCGGTAGTAGATCAACTGATTAAAACCAACTACAAACCCATAGACACTTTGTTTATGAAAGCGGCTTGTCTAGAAAATATCGGCGACTACAAAGGTGCGCTCGCCGTCTACCAGCAGGCTGAAAAGGCAAGCAAGACTGATACGGTCATCTATCATCAGATAAGCTGCCTGGAACACCTCAAGCAAAGAAATGAAGCCATCAAGCTTCTCGACAAAATAATTGCCTCAAAACCAGACGACGATGCCGCCTTGCACAAGAGAGCTAAGCTCAAGGTTGCAGCCGGTGACCTCAAAGGCGCTTTGAGCGACTACAGCCTGGCAATCAAAAGCTTACCAACCACATCACTTCTCAACGAAAGAGCCGCCCTATACGACAAGCTGGGTAGAGCCGACCTGGCTAAGAAAGACCGCGAGAAAGCACTTCAAGATTAATAGCCTAGTTTCATCGGCTAAGTGGTTGAGTTCACGAGCAATCCGGTCACTCTCGAAAAGTTGGCAATCAGGATGTAGACGTCTTCGCAGGCAGCTCAATTGCCTCAAAAGCAACAGAACTCTTCAGGATTTTCATATCCCCAAGAGATCCATTGCTTCGCCCAGCTTCATGCTCGCCAGTTCTCCGCAGTTCTAAACCGCCCTCGACATTATGAGTCACTTCCTGTGTTCCGTCAATTTTTCTTCACTTGGAGCACTCGGGTTATGACTTCCTGATGGGTCACGCTTATCTGCGTAGGCTCAGATGGGCAATGCAGGACGATATCAGAGAAGTATGACCTACGGAATTCGGAATTCCCTTGCCTAGCAGATAGAAAGGAAATCTGAATGCCACCATCCTTCTCGCTTACATCAATGATGAAGCCGACACGTGACACACTATCAGCGGACTTGCAACCCGTCTCCCTAATCAACCCTGCCATATACTCGGACCATTCACTCTTGAACATAGGGAATGGTTTTTCCTCAAGGCAAGATTCAAATGCCTTGAGCACATGCCGGCCTAGTTCTTTGTCCAAGAGCACACACACTATCGGTTCGCCAAATGGAACAGCTACAGATGAATCACTCCCAATATAAGAAAATGGCTGGAGAAAGAGTTTATCCTCGTAATACAGGACCTGCAGATTTCTATCGCGCATAAACGGTCCCTTCAAATCACGGTCTAAGATGAACACTAATCTTAACACCAGGAGCGGCATTGTCGATGGCGTACTCAATAGCGCTTTGTTGTGACGGTTTCGACGAAAAGCGATCACAATCAGATTCTCGAAAAGTGTAGCTTGTTCAGGTGAGGGAGTCTTGGTTCCGTCCGTAAAGATTAGCTGCTTATCAGAGCGCCTCGTTTTGCTTCTTGTTTTAGAGGCCACCAGCGATGGTGTCACTTAACGTGGGTCCATCGTCACTTAACCTGAGCCCAAATCGATCGATGATGTCAGGTCCGACTCTCTAGGATGTTACGCCGCTACAGCTACTGAGCGACGTGTCATGATCAGCTGTCAACTGATTCTACATAACTACAGTGTAAGGCACATCTGGCAACTGCAGAAGCCTACGTTGCAGCTCCGTGATGTCGGTTTGAATCCAATCAGGAGACGAATCGGATGAGAGTATCCTGGCGATGGAGAAATTAAGTTCAATTGGCAAGTCCGGATACAAATTCTTCCAATTTCTACCACCACGAATAGTCACTGTATCTCCGGAAATCATCAACTTCTCGCATAGTGCCTGCACAACTGCATAATTTGCATATTCTAACAATCTTCGACGCTCAGTCCGACTAGTTGACATATCAGTTACAGAAATCCACAATACGCCACCAGCAGGAAAAGTACCGCTAGGCTGCATATCCAAAGACAAGCGTGTTGATTTGGATTTTGCAGTCTTTATCGGAATGGCGCTTGAGTCGCCAGCAAGCAGCTCTTTTTCCTTGAGAGTTCGCAAGTGTTCGAGACACTCGGGACTATCAGTACAAAAGTATTTTAGGCTTGCAAAAATGGCTTCATCAACTAGTTTAGAAAGGAGCTGCTTATCATCAGGGATTTCACCAACATAGCAGTACATATGTCGATATTGACCACTATTAGGCGTTGAAGCGAGTTCAATATCCAAACCACTGACTGTAGGATTTTCTACAAGAGTCATATATAGCTCGGTAAAGTCCGGGAGACTGAATCCGAGATTCATAAGCTGGAGACACCATCTGAACCCGGCTTGCCTCACCATCGGAAGTTGATACCAAGCATTGGTTGCAGGCTTGTGACAACGAATTATGATGTCCTCAATCTTTTTGCGCTTCATGCATCACTCCCAAAAGACTAACCAATCCAAGAATTTACAGCTTTTCTTTGAGTATAATTTGGCAAACTGTTTTGCCGACCTTTTATCGAGCCATTTTGCAATTCTTGGCGAATTGTTTTGCACTTCCACGCTCTGTGCGGCCTTCAGCCTTGAGATATTGCATTTCAATTCTCCAAATAAACAAAGAGCTTTTTGAGACTGCGAGAGTTAGCGGTTACCAAAAGCTCATGCCTGACAATTCATGCTAGCGCAGCTCATACAGTTCTCACCCTCCCAGCATCCAACAAAATCGTTCAATTGCAGACTTTCGCAAAACTCCCTGTGCGCGTTTCAAGATTCACCCGTCGCCGGCGACCACTTTTTGCATAATTCCGCAACCGTCATCTCGCATCAAGCACTCTTCACTTGCTTGAAACTTCTACCAGCGGACGATTCAGCGCTCCCCTTGCTTCTGCCAAAATCTGCAAAGCTTCTTGGTCGTCTTGTACAAGATTGAGTAGCTCTTCTTTCTCATAGGTCGAGAATATGTGGTCGAGTACCCATTTTCCTTGAACAAACCCAGCAATAAAGTTATCCCGGTCATCAAACACTGATGTTTCTCCAGAGTCTGCTTTTGCCACTAGCAAATAACCCAACATACCCTCACCTCCGTTACTTTTCCAAGATTTCCTTTGCCCGTTCAATGAACGTCCTAACCAGTTTCTCCGTTTGCTTAGTCCTCTTCAAATATGCTTCCCATGCGGTCTGATAAAGATTTCTCGACTGTTTATCGATATCCATAAGCTCAACTTTCTCATCATGAGAGAGGGATGATACATGCTCGCTTCTCACACGCTTGTACATCTGATGCTCTTTTTTGCCTGCCTCACTGATCTCTTGTGGCAATATTTGATATTCCAATATTTGTCCATTTGGAGCTCTCAGGTCAATCGCTGCCATTCTCCACCCCCTAGCTTTTGGCGCAATGAGTTTCTCAAGGTCTAGTTTAACGATCTCGAAGCCGCTGCGCTTCAGAAGTTCAACAATCCTCGGCAATTCATTTAAGCTCTCTACTGGCGTCTTAAATCTAAACGAGTCTCCAACATGCTCTACATCAAACCAGTCCTTGTTTTCCATTATTGACGGGCGGTTTGCCTTGTCTAGAATGTCCTTCGCTTCTTTCACACTTATCTCAGACTTAGTACCAAGTGCAGTATCAATCTCTCTCAAGAATTTCTCTACCAGTGCCGTGTTCTCATCCGTTAGCGCCATTAACTGAGTTACAGGCTCCGCCTCTGCCGCTTGTGCCGGTTCCTCGGGCTTTTCCAGCACCTTTAGTCTTGACGCCAGCACGTCATACCCGCCGCCATTTTTCGGCATCACTATCTCGATGCTCTCGTTCTGTTCGCCGCCGGCACTGCCATTGTGTGCATTCTGGTTAAGCGCTTGCACTGCTCTTACATCAGCCGCCCCGGCCGCTCTTGCCGCCTGTGCTTCCGGCTGATTCTCTAGCCCCTGGCGCTCCAATGCCCCGCTGCCTCTTTTGCCTTCTTGTCCGTTAAATTGCTTCCTGCCTGTCCTTTTCCTTCTCGTCCAGGTTCCTTTTGGCGTCTTCTAGCCCGCCTCTCCGCTCTTTCGTGTAGTCTCTATTTTTATGGCAGAAATCAAGGACAGCGAGAGCGATAGAGGTGTCCCATTAAGGCGGTCTGAAGCATATAGCTAGTCACGGCATCTCAGCCCAACACTCAAGGCTAGGACGGGTCTGTGCCAGAAATCGAATGGTTTAATTCACAAGAGCGAACAGAACGCCTCTTGACTGCGTCTATATTTAGAGCTACGATGCAAAAGGCTCCATTTTTGGAGGAGGAAACATGGCAAAAACTATCCCAAGAGGCAAAACCAGGGAATCCGTAGCATTAGCGGCATTTTTCAAAATAGCCGAGCAATGGGGACTAAACACCCAGCAGCAAATGAAATTGCTCGGAATGACGAGCGAATCAACCTTCCACAAGTACAAAAATGCACCTGAAGGTGCAAAAATCGACCCGGATAAGCTTGAGAGATTGAGTTTAGTCTTAGGTATATACAAGGACCTTCGCACCTTATTGTCTAACGAAGAATCGGCTCGCACGTGGATCAAAAAACCAAATAGTGCTGAACCATTTTGCGGCAGAGCCGCCTTGGATTACATGACTGAAACAGGCCGAATGCTTGATTTGTACCGAGTACGGCACTATCTTGCGGCCCAAAGAGGCGTCTAGTTGTTATCCATTCCTGAATCGAATATCAATTGGACGCCTTGTTTTCGCATCATTGCGACTCGCTATCCAGCGATCAATTTTTTCGAAACAATTACAGCAGATCCAGCAGAGTGGGAAATGCTGCTTGAGGTAGAAAGGCTTACAGACCCAACATTTAGCGTAGGCTACTTGGGCTCGCTGGAACAAGAAGATCGAATTTCCGGAGCAGGTGCGGGACGCATCCTTCCTTCTTTCACCTTTCACGACCCAACCGGAACGCGCTTTAGTACTGCCTCTTACGGTGCCTATTATGCGGCCCTAGATCTTAAGACAGCAATTTACGAAACAGTACACCACCGCACGATATTCATGAAGGCAACCAACGAACCCGCCCAAGACATTGATCAATTGCTAATCTTGGCAGATCTACAAGGCAAACTGCACGACATTCGTCTTATGAGATCGGCGTTAGCTAATGTATACGATCCATCGAATTATAGCCATTCTCAGTCTCTGGCAAGCAATTTGAGGAGCGCAGGCAGTCTGGGTATCGTCTATCAAAGCGTGCGCAACAGCCCGACAGGCGAGTGCGTGGCGGTATGGCGCGCGCGCGTGTTATCGAATGCACGAGAAGATAGACATATAACTTATCGGTGGAACGGCAGCAAAATAACAGGTTATTTTGACAAGTCAGCCTATCAAGCCCTCCTGTGATTTAGTGAATTGTTTTGCATTTCCAAGCACTGTGCGGCTTTCAGCCTTGAAAAATTGCATTTTGATTCGCCGAACTTTGCAAGTTAACACACTAAGTCACAAGAAAGTCTCCTTCGTCTTGCCTTTTCTCGACTTCGATTTCGCCACTAAAGTCACCCCCGCTTACTCAGCCAATCGAAAGGATTTAACGACACGCCTTTCCTCACTTCAAGTATGGGGTTGCTGTGACGCTCTCACTTGACCTGTTACCCTGCTAATGAAAGCAGATCGGCTTGCTTGCGAGCGTCCGCCGTCCAAGGAGCAGTCTATTAAAGCTAGCCGAGGTTTCGTAACCAACCGCTCCACTGCTTAGCTGGGACTGTTGGGTCGGGCGCCTGGGGCTGCAGTTTATTAAGTGACTCATAAAGGTATATCATTAGAGCAGGAGCCGCCCGGGGGCGCCGGAATGACCGAGATGGTAAAGGAGCAAGGGGAACAGGTGGAACGGCAGCCAGAGGCTAAGCCGTCAGCCTCGCCCGACGCCCAGGCTATAGCTTCACCGACTGCCCGGGAAAAACAATCAGCCGAAGCTGACAGGACAAACCAGAGCAGCGGGTCAATTGCGGAACTGGCCCTAAAGAGCCGAGGAATGAGTCGGGAGCAAGTGACCAAGCTACTAAAGGAGCAAGGCGACAGCGTAAGCATCGATTACGGCAAAGGGCTTGAGGCTTCTAGAAAGACCGGGCTTACAGCCAAAGACATTGAGTTAAAATCGCAGGAGCCGCAAGAAGACTTGAGGCCCATAACCCCTAAGCAAGTCGAAGTCGGTCCGCAAGTGATCCGGGCAGGATTAGATTACAACGTAGATAATCAGCCGTTAAGCCAGAAATTAGCCAAGTTCGCCGAATCGGCACAAGCGCGACTTATGGACCCGGCCGGGCGACAAGCTTACTTTCAGGGGCTAATAGATAAGACTTTAGGAATAGGCGAAGGGCTGAATGAAGCGAAAGAAGAGATAAAGTCCGGGCTTAGCGGCGCGGCGCAGAAAGCCTGGACCGGGATAAAGGATGGAAGCGTGGCCCGATTCTTGGCGCAGCCAAATGCTATCAACGAGCCCTTATTCAAGACTATTGGCACCTGTTTTGATGCCATGAGAAAAGACCCGAACGCAGTCAATAACGTGCTAACGATAATGGGGCGAGAACTTCTAGAGGCAAACGACAAATACAGCCAGATGCCCCCCAGAGAGCGCGGCATACAAGACGGTAAAGCAATGTTTTATTTCATCAATCCATCGGGCAGCATTGAAGCAGCCGACATGGCGATTATGGCGGGAGAGAGAGTGTTAGAGCCGGTGGATAAGGTGCTGGTGGAAGTTGTAAGAAAGTCGATGGAGACAGCTGGAGAGTTAGCGAAGACATCAGTGGAAGCGGCAAAAGAGACAAAGCAAATGCTCTTCGATTGGCTCAAGGTCAAGGGCTTTAAGCCAAAAGACATGCAACTGGTGGGTGTACCGGAGGGATACTTTGATGGTATTCAGCCAACAGAGACCTTAAAGCCGGCTGATACTTTTAACGCCATGTCGAAAGCTGACGACATAGGCAGCAGTGGCAAGCCTGGTGATATACAATCAGGCAAACCGTCGGAGATAGGTAATGAAGCATTGGACAACCCAGAAGGGTTAGCAGAGTTAGCAAAGAAATTCGGCATATCGATGCCGCCAAGAGACACGTATGTCTTTGTCGGGGAAAAAGATGCTGTATCGGCGGAAGCAGCAGCAAAGCGCCTTGGGCTGACAAAAGAGCAATTGGCAAAGCTGGACGATGCTACGCTTGGCGCTCAGAATCTGGAGAGAGTGCCAGATTATAGGGATGCGTTTTTCAATAGACATCCCGGACTCATACCAGTAGCCGATAGAATCATCGTTCACCATGCCATTCCTAAGTGGTTTCTGAAAGAGCATCCTCGATTGTTTACCGCTAAAGAAGTTAACGATATTGAGTCATTGAGGGGCATTTATAAAAGTGTAAATGATGATTTGCACAACGATAAATTGCATAATGCTTGGCGCTACTTTGCTTTGAGTAATCCAAATCCCACAAGGTCCGAGGTTTTGAAGATGGTAGAAAAGTTGGATACCAAGTACGGAAGATTGTTTATACCAACTGAGGGAAGATAGAAAATGAAATTTTACTGCCTGGGACCCCAAGCGGCGGGCGATTTAGGGGACAACTCAGTTACAGGTGACTTGAGAGAGAGACCGCCCAAGGTCTATCGCTTTCATTTGCAATTGGAGCGGTGGCCAAAGGATGACTTGATTGATGGCTTTGCTACGTATGCGTGTACGAGCCGACTAGCTAAGGCTCTCGCTGATAGTGGCTTAACTGGTTTTGAGTTAGGAGATGTGGAAATAACTTTTGATAGTCAGTTTCACATCTGGGCGAGTTTGCATAAAAACGAGATATTGCCAGAGTTCAAGTGGCTCAAAATAACAGGTAAGGCTGGGATTGATGATTTTGGAATGGTGCAGGGCCCGTGTCCTATGCCGCTGGTGGTTTCAGAAGAGGCGCTGAAGCTCCTGAATGAATTTAAGTTATCTGTCTGTGACGTCGAGATATACGAGGGACAAGAGTTATCAGCCGCGGGTTAAGTGAAATTGGATGGATCGGGTGCCCCAAATACGGGTTAGCCTACAAATGCAAACCGCCGGTGATACCACCAGTCAAGACCACCGATTAATTAAAAGCCTCGTAAGCCGCACCAAATAACCATCCAAAGCGATCGATTTCAAGATGGCGCACACGACATATACATTGCCAATCGCATCAAATCCAGATCCCAAGTAAATATCTTGACTTCGCTACCTCTTCAGGCATTGTAAACTCTTGCAGAAAGAATCTCATTCTTAGAATAACGAGACCAAGACCCCGCCTAATAAGAGGGTTTCCGGGGTAATGCTTGCATAAAAAAGTACGATGCAGTTCAATTGCATGCCAATTTGCACGCTATTTGCTGAAGATTTTGGCACGATATTTGCATGACTTGACCTGTTCTCCGGCTAAAGAAAGCAGATCGCAAACTGAAAGGTCATGGGTACAATCCCGGACTCAGCCGGTTTCACTCAGCTGAACCATACATATCGACGCCGTGCAAAAATCGCGCAATGTCTAATTGCTCTTGAGCAAAAAAACTGTAGCGGTTTTCTTGCAAAGTGACAGGCAGTTGCAGGAAATAGGCGCGTAAAATTCGGACGCTCCAAGAAGAGCACCGACTAGAACAAGAAGCTAGCCATGCGCCTTTTGAACGGAGGTCACTCGGACAGAGACATTGCTGAAACACTCAGCGTGCATACCTCAACGATATTCAGGCTGCTTAATTCCTGATACTACAGGCAGTTAGGCAGCCTGAGATTTATCGTGAATAGAAACCTGACATTTATCGAGAAAATTCACAATCTCGAATAAGGTCAAAACCCCAGACTGTCCAGCTGAACGAACTTCTTGCCAAAAATAGAAACCAATCCCCCAGATGATGCAATAATTATCAAAGTTCAAGCCTGGAGGTTGAGTTGGATTTAAGCAGCATTCTTATTGGCGTTGTCGCGCCTCTATGCATAATATATGTGGCTTTCAAAATAAAAGATGTCCATAAAGTCGCGCTTAAGCAAGCTGCAGATACGCTCGAACTTCAAAGAGAAAACAACAAAATATTGCGCGAAATACTTGCTGCGCTCACAGGAAAAGAATAGGAAATGACCTGTCCCAAGTTTAGTCGGCAACTAGATGAAGGAGCGCGGAGTCGACAGCGATAACACCACCATTTATCGCTGGTTCCAGCACCATGCACCCGAGATGGAAAAGCGGCTGCGATGGCATGACCGTCCCGCTTTGTTTTACAGTACCTGGCACATTGATGAAACTTACTTCAAGGTAAAAGGGGCAGTGAAAGTACCTCTATCGCGCGATCACCAAAGACGGCAAGACAATTGATTTCTACCTTTCTCCTGCGCGACGCGCGGCTATGGCAAAGCACCTTCTCTGTAAAACATTGAAGAAAATGCAACCTGAAGGTGATCCAGACGTCATCAATACCGACAAAAATTCAGCTTATAGTGCCGTTCTCAATGAAATGATTGCGCAAGGCAAATGTGAACCAGATATTCAGCACCGACAAGTAAAGCACCTAAACAATAGGCTAGAAGCTGATCTTGGCAAACTCAAGCGGTTGATACATCCTGCTCGCGGATTCAAATCCATGAAACCGCCTATGCCACCATTTAATACTTTGAAGTAATGCGAATTCTCAGAAAAGGTTAGATGATCCTATGGCAACTCTTGCCAGACTTCAAGGGCGAAGTGTTTCTTATTGAGCGAATCTTCGGAATTGAAAATCTTTCTCTCTACGAAGAGTTCTAGAAATCTCTAAAGGCTTAACTTGAATTTGCATGAAAACTGAGATTGGTGAAGGAATTACTCTCTCCGCCACCTATTTTGAAACAGCTTTCAGCAACAGCGCCGCTTTAAGTACCATCGCAAATATCAAAGTCAGACGTTCTTGAAATTCGCAATTAGTTTGCACGCAAGTCGGCAAATGATTACAGCTCTCTGCAACTACCCTGGGTGTCTATGATTAGTGAGACAGGTCAAGAGTTAAAATAGAGGAACGGGGATAGTGAGGCAAAAGTCTTTGGTAGCTTCGAAATTGTCCGTATCAACTCTAGTAAGTTCTGATGAGCCAGGGTCTCACAACGAGGTACAAGTGGTCAGCAAAGCCCGCCGATTTACCGCTAAGTTTAAGCAGAAAGTTCTGAAGGATATTGAGGCTTTGACGCCATCAGAGCGTGGTGCTTACCTAAGAAAGAACGGCTTGTATTCTTCGCACATTTGGCGTTGGCGCAAGCAAGTAGATCAAAGTCCTGCTGGTGTTTTGGTGGAGGGCAGATCAGGTCGAAAATCTACAAAAGATCCGAATGCCGCTAAGATTCTCCAGCTAGAACGTGAAAATGAAAGGCTGAATCGAAAGCTCAAGCAGGCAGAGACAATCATTGAAGTCCAAAAAAAACTTTCAGATCTTCTGGGTCTGCCGATGGCGGATCATCAGAAGCCAGATGTCTAGAAGCTATCGCTGAGCTATCTGAGACAGTGGGTGTGGCCAATGCCTGTACTGCCTTAGGTGTTTCAAGGGCAACTTTCTACAGAAGCTTAAAGCCAAAGAAAGAACCAGAAAAGAAGGCCAGAGCTGCCCCGAAGAGAAGATTGTCTGATCCGGAAAGAGCGAATATTCTGGATGTACTAAATAGCGAGCGCTTCGTAGACTTGGCCCCGAGTCAAGTGTACGCGCGCCTTTTAGATGATGGCATCTATCTTTGTTCTGTTTCGACTATGTATAGAATCTTACGAACCGCTGGCGCAGTACTTGAACGCCGACGTCAACGGAGGCATCGAGAGTACAAAAAGCCTGAGTTGCTGGCCACTGCACCTAACCAGGTGTGGAGCTGGGACATCACCAAAGTTCGAGGTCCTGAGAAATTAGTCTATTTCCACTTGTATGTCATTATCGATATTTACAGCCGTTATGTAGTTGGCTGGCTCGTTGCAGATAGAGAGTCTGGCGCATTAGCTGAAGCCCTAATTCAAGAGTGCTGTAATAGACAAAAGATAGAGCACAATCAGCTCATCATTCACTCTGATCGTGGTGCCGCTATGAAATCGAAGCCAGTTAGTGATCTATTGGAAGTTCTACAGGTAACGAAGTCACTGAGCCGTCCACGAGTTAGCAATGACAATCCGTATTCAGAGTCTCAGTTTAAAACGCTCAAGTATCATCCAGCTTTTCCTGATAGATTTGGATGCCTAGAGGATTCAAGAATTTTCTGTCAGAGCTTCTTTCACTGGTACAACAATGTGCACTACCACAGCTCTTTAGCTTTGTTGACTCCATCTACAATTCACAACCAGCAGTCAGCAGCTATTTTGGAGCAACGAGCAAACGTCCTCCAGAATGCTCATGCTCTTAATCCAGAGCGTTTCGTCAAAGGAATTCCCAAACCAGCTCAGCCACTGACTGCTGCATGGATCAATCCACCACAGTTCAATCAAACCGAGATGGGAGCTCGCAGCTCTGCTGAGCGTTCCCATCTCGGAACGCAGGCATTGGCAATGCCTGCAGCCAAGCAAGCTACCTAGTAGAAGTACTCTATTTCATTTTTAATCTGTCTCATTGTCATTGACAAATAGCGCTAGCTGAATAGGACGGTTCTATTACATCTAAGCCTTAAGGCAAAGAATCGTCAGTTCGCTGTTAATTTATCAAATATAACGCGATTCACTTTGTCGTCGTCGAAATAGATGCAAACAGTGCAACAAATACTCCTTCCATCATGATTGATTTTCTCGGATATGCAATACTCCAGATAATCTTCTTTTGGAAGACCACAGTACCATCTGCTTCTAGAGCCCATACCAAATGAATTCTGAATATCTTGTCGACTTTGCCCCAGAATATTCGGCAAGCGTGAACTAAGAAACTTCCATCTCGCGTTATCGTTCGAGCCAGGCAGAAACTCACTCGTTCTATAGACACCCGACCAATCGTCTGCGATTGCAAATCTTGCTGAACAGAACAAGATTGCTATGAAAAAAATTACTCTCTGTACTGTTCTCATGGACATATCCCCTAAGCGCTAGAAGGGATATTATAACAAGCGCCCTCGATTTCCATAGCAAAAGGGCACTCTCTCTATGGTCGAGGGAGAGCGATTGAAAGGCATGCGAAAGTGATTGTGCTCAGTAAAATCAGCCTAGCATAATGAAATCAGCAGCAAAGCAGCGAAGCAGCGAAGGCAACACCCCAAAACAGGGAATGCAAAACCCAAAGATCCAAATCAGAAGTCACAAGTAAGACGATGTTCGCAAAATACTCGCCGGCAACGAATACTTGCTTAGCAAAATCCCTCGTTTAGAGACGAATGCCTGAACGAAACTTGGTTTCGTTCAATAGATGAAGCGCGCACAATCACTGAGGAATGGAGGCACAACTACAACACGATAAGACCGCATGGGTCGCTGGGAAGAATTGCACCGTCGGAATTCGCTCAGCAATTTCGAGAACAGAAATTGTCCGCTTGACGTAGTACAAGTAAATGGGTGGGGTCAAGTCCACTAATACGGTTCCGAGCCGTGTCAAAAATCTCTCAGCAATCTTCTCAGACCTCTTGCGTTCTTCGATATACTCATAGACTGGCGGATCTTCGCTGTCGACAAGACTAAAGTGTCTAAAGCCAGAATTATCGATCTAAAAAAACAAGCAGACTCCGGCACTTCAAAACCAACCGCAGAAGCTGTTTCATTCCTCCCGCTGAGGCAAAAGATGGAAAGGTAGGGAAACACCGGACAGTGCAAACGAAATACCTCCCAGCCAGAGAACGTTGAGAACCAAGTCCGATGTAAGCAAGGTTTATCAAAATCTTGCCGGGTCACTTTTGCTTATGTCCAGGTAATTTCTGTGACATACGTAAAGAAGGTGCATCAAACCTTCACCTTCTCTCTTCTGAGAGTAGAATGGGAGGAAGGTTTACAATTGCAGGGTCGAAATACATGAAGCGCCTGTTCTTCCTAAGCTTGTCGATTCTAGTTCTTAGTGGCTGTGCTGAGCAAAGTCCAGCGGTGCAATCCATCTTCGTTTACCAAACCAGGTCCTCTGGACTCAAGATACCTAGTCATATCGAACAAGACCTGTTGCGCCTGAGGGCGATGCCTCCAGAGCAATCGAAATTGATCTCAAAGCAATATTTGGCAGAGGAACATGATTGGAGTTTTTACTATCTTATGGGAGGAGTACTTAAGGAATCTGGCCTCATCAATGAGGCTGAAAGTTCTTTCCTTAAGTCTTGGCAATTACTTTCAGCAAAGAAATGGGAACCAGATATTCGCTTTGATCCTCGGGATCAGCTTGCGGAGTTATACATTTCTGAGGCGAATAGTATTCCAGCCGGTTCTAAGGTCAAAGAGCTCTACAAGAAAGCTTTAGCCTTGAATCCAGAGAACTCCTACGTTTGGTGGAAATATGCCCATTATCTGCAATCGGTAAATGATCCTGAGAGCGACTTCGCTCTAACTCAGTCTATCAAATATGGAGATATGTCTCGCTAGTTGTTGAGGAATAACTTAGTAATAAGTCGGACCTAACATAATCGGTCGCCTTAGCTCAAATCAACCACCACCAAGGAGAGTGCCAGACTCAAAAAAGGTGACACCATTAACGGTGCCCAAAGACGAATCTGTCATCAGTCATATAAAGCGCTAGGACAAAAGCGAAAAATTGAATATTGCGCACAACTTGGGCAATCGGCTGGATCGAACGAAATATTAACGCCGGTTCGCGATTCACCAGAATTGTGCTCAAGACTAGAAAATTTATTGCAAGCTGAAAAGGAAAATGAAATGAGGATAAATGGTCATCATCGGTCTCGTGATAAAGTTTTGAATAGCATTCTCGAATTAGCCAAATCATATCCTCCACGGAAAAGCAAAGCAGCGGCCGATCTCGCATTTCTGAGAATGACGCCGGAAAAATTACTCAAAAGAATCGAAGGCCGCTAGGAAGTTATCAATTTTGTTTTGAACGGCGGCACTTCGCCTCCTAGGCATATCCAAACGCGATAGATTTCGAGGTTCTTCTTTTCCTTTCGGTCTTGCACTCTTATCGGCTTCAAACGGGAAAAGAAACTCTTCGATTCAAAAGAGAGGGCCATAGAGCAACTGCCCTACGGTCACTCTCGTATTGTTCCTTGACAAAAGAAGCGAGAAGCTTGTCTACGGCTAAACCTGATTTACTAGAATGCACCCTAGTTGCGGTTTGTAGAACGACTCATCTAAGAGCTGAATTCCAAACTGGCTACTAAGCAACTCGACAATATTATCGAACGTGAATCTGTCCGCAATTTTTCTCTTTGAATAATTGCTAAGGTTTTCCTTTGGAAGTGGTTCGCCGAATGTGTGAAATTCCCAACGCCCTCCTGAACCTGAATTCATAGCCTGCACGTGCCGAATCACTTCACCGTTACGCACAAAGTCGAATCGAATAGAACCATATTGAAGTTTCACCTTAGGATCACTTCGATGAGCACGCTCCGTATCTCTCGCCATACCTAGACCAATTGCATCAGCCGGGGTAAAAAACGAAATACGTTCTGGGGTGGAGTTTATATCCCCACCCTTCCAGCCACCGTGAAGTTCAAATAATGCAGTCCATTCGGAATTTGTAGGCACTAGCAAATACTCAGTTTGCGAACGCTTAGAACGATCAATTCTCGATATGGCAGACGCCAAATTTGCAGCCTCAAACTTAGTCACTTTCCACCGACTCTTAACCCTTGCCTGCCTCTCAAATCGCATGAAACCTTCAACAATATCAGCTGGTTTCGCACGGACGAACGTAAACTCTTCGGTAACAGGTTCTAGGTGTGGAAGAAAATATGTCATAAATTTTGCCTTTGCTTCGCCAAGTCACAAGACATATACAACAATATCTTGAGCAAGTGTTGCAATTGTAAAGAGGGCGCAATTCTCAGCGGACTTTCGTCTAGGCTACTTCTTCCCGCAAAAAAGATAGCCCCGAGGTTCAAGGTCCCACTAATTCCAGGGCGTCTGCTAGGATGAATTTAGGTAGATATATGAATTTAGGTACCTAAAGCTGGTACTAGATTTAGTAACCCTTTTCTGGTGCGTCTGATGAATCATGAAGCTCTCGACGGAGAAGGCGAAAGCCTGATTAACTGGCAATCGCTGGATGGAATCAGCCCAACCAGGCTGGTTTTGATGGGCTATGAGGCTCTTAGCCGCAACGACTTTGGCAGAGCGCGCCTTTACTTTGAAAGCGCTGTGGACAAATCAATTCAAAAGAGTGAAGCCCTTCGCCAGGCCGCCTTAGAACTGGGCAGGCTGCATGAAGATGGCTTAGGCACCGAAGAAAATTCGTCCATCGCCTTCGCCTATTACCGACTGGCAGCAGAAGCTGGTCAGCTAGACGCGGTCCAGAAAGTTTCAGATATGTATTTGAAGGGTCAAGGCACTTTGAAAAACAAGAAACATGCCAATTATTGGTCCAATATAGCTAGAGAAAAGGCGAGAGCAAGAGGACACTAGAGTCAGTAATTCCAGTTGCAGGCTGCGACAGAAATTATAGGCTAGATTTTCACGACTTTTTTATGCAGGCAAAACTAAGCTTTGCTTTGTAATTTTCCTGCGCCCCAAATTTTCTAAAAGCCGTGACTACAGAATTACATTCACAACCACGAAATGATCGTGTCTTGGACTCTGGAAATAAGAGTGCCAATAATGACACCTTCAATACTAGGGAGCTGTATCGCGACCTACCAAGTCTCAACCAGACAAATCGGGCAAACGAGGATCTGACCAGAGAAGGAAACTTACCAAATATCAAAATCGCCGAAGCCGGACGCCACACCTTATCTCCAGCCTGGCGCGATTCTGTTACCGACACCGGTCGTGGCTCTATCACCGATACCGGTCGTGGCTCTGTTACCGACACCGGTCGCGGCTCTATCACCGACACCGGTCGTGGCTCTGTCACCGATACCGGTCGTGGCTCTGTCACCGACACCGGTCGTGGGTCTATCACCGACACCGGTCGCGGCTCTATCACCGACAGCGGTCGCGGCTCTATCACCGACACCGGTCGCGGGTCTATTAATGATCGCGGCAACTCAGTTAGCGACCGGGGCATCGAAAGACCAAAACCAGCAGAAAAACCCGATGTGCCGGCCAGAGCCTTTACTATGGACCTGAAGAACCACGCAGCCAATCACGGCAAACCAGATGCCCTAGTCTACCTGCCGCGCAACTTCGATCCTGAAAAACCAATCAATCTAGTCATCTACAACCACGGTTGGCGCTCTACAGCCACCAGCTCATACAAAAACGAACGGCTTGGCGATCAAATGACCGGTGCGCCACCAAATACAGTACTGGTCATTCCTGAATGGCAGCGCAATCCGGGTGCTGAAAACGGCGACCAAGGAGCCTTGGCCGGTCAGGGCAAGTACGCCGCCATGCTGCAGGAAATCATGAATAAGACTCCTGGTCTGAAAGGCAAAAACATCAGCGATCTTGAGTCTATCAATATTGTTTCCCATTCAGCCGGCTATAATCCGACCACAAAGATGATCTACGACCCAACCATTGGTCCCAAGGTGAAAAGCCTGACAATGCTTGATTCAGCCTATAACGGACCCGCCCTCAATGGATGGTTGGCCAAAAATGCCCGAGAACTTGCCAGTGGAGAAAAGCAATTTATCAATATTTTCAATGACACCACAAAAGAAAGTCTGGCTCAAGCCAAGTTTGTCAAAGAAACCTTGGGTAAAGCCGGCTTGTCCCCGGCACTTGTGCAAGAAGATTATAAAAACGGCAAGCGACCAATCTCGAAAGAAACTGTCGGCGCTAATGGAATTATCTTCAAGCGCAGCGACTTAACCACCGGCGGCAGCGGTGCCCATGGTGCCATGCCTAAGCTCTTCTTCTCGACCGTACTGGAAGGAGCTAATCTGAGAAGGCAGAGGGGCCGCTGAGGGACCGATAATTGGGATAAGCAAGCGGCAGTGGCGGGAATAAAGCAAACTGAGCTATTAGATTGGTTTGGCAAATTGAAGACCTGCCCGAAATGCGATTCTAGCTTTTCAGATAGCATCGAAACCTGCCCCCATGACGGGGAAGAATTGGTTTTGGTGAGCGGCCGCAGTACCCTTGGACCGGGGCATCTTTTTGCCGGGCATTATGAAATTCTCTCGATCTTAGGACGAGGCGGTATGAGCGTAGTCTACCGGGCCAGACACAAGCTCATGGACCGTATAGTGGCCATCAAGGTCTTGCAAGGCGACGCCGATCAGTCGGCAATAGAACGCTTCAAGCAAGAAGCAAAGTCAGCTAGCCTGCTCAACCATCCCAATATTATCAGCATCTACGACTTTGGCTTGTTTAACGAGCAAGCCTATTTGGTAATGGACTGCCTGGAAGGCAAAACCATCGCCGATATTCTCGAAAGCGACGGCAGAATCAGCCCAGATAGGTCGGTAGAAATTTTTAGACAGATTTGTTTAGGTCTAGATGCGGCCCATCGTCACGGCGTTGTGCACCGCGATCTCAAGCCCAGCAATATTTGTCTGGTGCACGACGAGAACGGACACGAGCATATCAAGATAGTCGATTTTGGTATAGCGAAATTGCTCGACCGCACAGGCAGGCACGCGCTGCAGCTCACTCAAACCGGCGAAGTATTTGGCAGCCCTCTCTATATGAGCCCCGAGCAATGCTCTGGCAAGACTTTGGACAATCGGTCCGACATCTATTCACTGGGCTGTTTGATGTATGAATGTCTCACCGGCAAACCTCCACTCGAAGGTGACAATGCCTATGAAACAATGGCTTTGCATATCTCGGGCACCCCTATGGACTTCGCCAAAGCCTGTCCTAGTATAAAAATTCCAGCCAGCTTAGAGGCCATAGTCTTCCGCTGTCTAGAAAAAAGACCGATTGACCGCTACCAGTCAGCCGCCGAAATCATCTCAGATCTGCCTGTTGTGCAGCCGGTTTCAGGCTCGCTCAAAGTCAAATCGGTGGCGCATCCAGTCAAGCACAAGAAAGAACTATTCCGACTGAGACTGGGTTTCTGGACTGTCTTTACTTTGCTTGCCGGACTCTTGACCTATATGGCTCTCGACCATGGCCCCGAAAACGACAGAGGCACTGTCTTAGAAAAGACTATCTGGAATTTCGAAACCACACTGGCTCAGTCCCTAAGCGACTGGCATCAATACGATGCCGCCAAAGCAGTTTTGGCGCAAGTCGAAGATACCGCACGTAAACGCTTCAGCAATAAAGGTCGCCTGATCACTTGCTTGAACATGCAATACAACCTCTATAAAAGGGCGCGCATGTTCGAAGACCTAGAAGCAGTGGACGATCGCATAGCCATGGCCCAAGAAGCCATGCTGGCTGAGAACTGCGACAAACTCTTGAAAGACCTCGACGAAATAAACGACTACGATACCAAGGGTGGTGCCAGTGTCAAAAAAGTCCTGGCACCCTATGTTGTCTATCGCCTGAGACTAGTGGTGAACGGCTTAAACGGCCAGGGCAAAGAGCTGCGGGCCGAGTCAATTTTGCTCAAAGCTCATCAGGTACTAGCTGATCTGCTTGGACCTAAAGACCCTCTTGTGGCTGACTTAAAAGTACTACTCGCCGAGTCTTATCAAAGGCAAGAAAAAGGCTTCAAGGCTCGACCATATCTTAGTGACGCCCTGGCAATCTACAAGCAAAACACCAGCGATGATGAGCGCAAAGAAATTCTAGCCCTTTTGCACCTTGGTCAAATCGACCGAGACAGCAATAATTTAGATGCAGCAAAAGATGAACTAGGTCAAGCCCTGAAACAGGCTGAAAACATGCCGGTTCAAGACAACCATCTTTTGCTCAAATGTTTAAACAGCAATGCCAATTTTCTAGATCGCATCGGCAAGAAAGAAGAAGCGGCAAAACTGCTAAGCCGGGCTTCTGAACTAGAAAAGCAAGATGATGCTGCCGCAACCAAAATAGAACCAACCCCAGAGCCCGATTCAGCAAAGCCACAAATAGAGCCTCAGATAGAGCCTCAGATAGAGCCCCAGATAAAGCCACAGACAACACCTCAGATAAAGCAGACCCCGGAAAAGATCGAAAACAAGCAGCCGATCAATATGGATGGTTGAGCCCAATTATTTATGCAGATTATCTATGCAGACTGTTCATACAAATAAGTAATCTCGATAGCACCAGCTAAATCAGGGGTGCGCAAGCTTTTCGGCTATTTTACCGGCTTCGCTTTCCACAGCCAAATCACCGCATTCTTTGGCGCGATCTCTCACTGACTTAGCGTCTTCGATTGCTTCAATGCGCCTCTGGCTGTACTCTTGCAGCAAGACCCCGCCCATACGGGCGTTCAAGACATGATAGCTGCGTTTGTCTAGATCGCCCAGAGACTTAAGTAAGTCGGCACTATAGTCTCTAAATTCGCCTTTCTTGCCGGCTTTCACCCCGGCGATCAGATCTGCCGCCGCCTTCTTATAGAGATTGAAATCAGCACCACACTGGTCAGAACTGTAATAAATAGTCTCTAGATCGCCAAGTCCAAAATCATCGGCGCGACGGCTCAGGGGCATACCTTCTTGGGCAAGCGAAATAGCCTCAGAGTCATCCTTTTCCATCAAGGCAAAGCGCGCTCCATACAAAAATGGAACAAGCTGAGCCAATGCAGGCAGTTTATCTTGGGCGGCCACACCAGAGGGCTTGGCCATATCGATTTGATCGATAAACTCAAGGCAGTGCTTCAGTCCCGCCTTAGGGTCATTCTTTTCGGCATCGCTCAAAATCTGCAAGACAGCTGCTGCCGAGGGCTCTGCCGACTTTTGCAATTGCAGCTTGAGCCTTTCAACTGGTCCTAAGCTATCGCCTTCTTCCGAACGCTCGAGCAGCTTTATATAAGCAAAATGGCAGAGCGATCTTTCATGAGAGGAAAAGGGCACTTGGGCAATTGGTTTAAGCAGATAAGCAACCTGCTTACGCCCGGTCTCTGAGAACTGCTTCGGAACACTTATCGATAGTGACTTACTATTGGAAGAAGAGGCAGCCAACATTTCAGCCGGTGGCGCCTCCGAAAGTGCCGTATTTTCAGAACGAAGCGCACTCTTTTGGGTGTAAAGGGCATAACTGAGATAGAGCGCGCCCGCTATTATGATTAGAAGTACGGGATGAACTTTCATTCACTTCTTCCTGGACACCGGTTCATAGCATGTGATTTTACCGCTTCAACCTGCAAATGACTCAAAGAGACGACGATACAAAAACAAAACTGTCAAAACAGTCAAAAAAAGACCAATTCGAGTCAATGACCGACTTGGCGGCAGCCAGTGGTCTGGGGCAACAGAAAGAGACCTTTGAAATCTTCACAGGAGACGAGGTCGTTGCCTCAAAACGGGTGAAACCACAAGTCACCGATAAAGAGAAGGCTCTGTTGGAGAAATTTGGCACGCCACCGCCGCAAGCGCCAAGAACAGCCAGAGTCAGCGACAGCGCCTCTGACCCAGCCAGGCAAGCCATGGCGGCAGATCTTGAAAACGCCGGCTTAGAGCTATTGGGCGCCCTAGGTCAAAACCTCACTCTTTTAGATCTAGACCAAGAGAAAAAGCGCCATGCCCTTGTGCAGGCGGTTAGAGAAGTGGTGGCGGATAGCCGCGTTGACGGCACGATAGCGACGGTGGCGGCTTTATTGGCGGGGTATTACCGCAATAGCAGAGAGAAAGTGGAAGAAGATGACTTCGATTGGTACGATGAAGATGGACTTTTGAGTTTTGGCTATTTTGCCGCCGACCGCTTCAGCCTCTTCGAAAGCAAAAAGCAGGCCTCTCTACTTTTGCCCGAACAGCCAAAACTGCAAGATAAATCAGACGAGCAATTTAAAGACTGGTGCGCCGGTTTTGCCCCATCCGAAAACTTTCTTTTAGCCTTGAGAGGCTGCCTTAAAGATGGCATTATCGAGCTGTCGCAACTGATTAGACCAGGCAAAACAAGTAATCAGACAAATCAAGGCAATCAAGTAAATCAAACAAATACATATCAAATCACTTTTGGCGGCGCCATCGCACCAATCACTGTGGAAGAGACAAGCGCAGGCGAATTAGTTTATGGCGCCGCCCACTATGGCTTTCGCTATCTAACCTTACTTGAAAAAGCCTATGGTCATTATTTGACGGCAGCCATGGCTAAAGACGCGCGCCCCATCTTGGCTCAAGACGGCGCCTGGCAAGCCCACAATATTACTAAAGCCCATTTGCCCTTAAGACTGCTTTCGGGCAAAGCACCATTCTTGGTATCAAGAACAGAAAGTCGAAATGAGCTTGACTTAGAAAGCTTCAAATCTAGGGCAGCAGCTCTGCTGAGAGAGGCACGCAGCCGAGAGCAGACTGTCTATGCCCTCAAACAAGACAAGCGCTTTAAGAGCAATACCAAAGTAGCGGCCGCGCTCAAGCATATAGCTCTAGAATTCGACGAGACACAAACAGCTTGGCTTGTGCAATTTGACAACCTGGGCAAACTAGAGCGACAGCCGCTCAATCTGGAAGAACTCTTGCGAGAAACTCTGCTGTTTTATAGTCTCACTACTGGCTAGAGGCATCTTGACCGGAAACTTCCAGCCCCTCGGGTGCTTCTAAATCGACCGACCATTTCAGGTCTTGCAAAGCTTCTTCCACAGTCAATTTATGCTTGCGGGCATGATTGAGAGCCATAATAGCCTGTTCCATGGTCAGCTTATCGCTTCTAATAAGAAGAAGTAGACGCAGAGCGGCATGAAGAGTATGTTCGTCGATAACGCCGGTGACCAAAAGCACCTTGCCTAAGAGAGCCGAATTGCGACTGGCATCTTTCAAAGCTTTCTTTATGTCGTTGTCGCCGACAATACCGCAAGCTTTGAGCATCTCACCAAGCCTAACTCTTTCTCTTCTTTCACCGGCATCGAGATCGAGCTCCGAAATAGCCCGGGCTAAAGAAACATGATTGACAGCTACTCTTCTCAGCGCCTCTGATGCTTTCAAGGCGCTCAAAGAATGACCGGATACAAGCTCTTGTAACTTGAGGGAGGCATCGAGAATGCGCTTCGAGATAAAGCCGCCTTCGACCAGCATCTGGCCCACCGGCGCTTCTCTTATCAAACCAAGTTCGAGGGCTGTCATCAAATCAGGCTCAGAGACAAGGCCGGAGAGCACTAAAAGTTCACCGAGTTTGACTCTTTGCCGGGGCGGTGGCTTGTAAAAGCCAAGATCCATCAAAGAGACTTCGATATTCACCCGGCGGAAGCGACTGCTTTGCAGAGCCTGCACCGCTTGCTCGGGCGAAATTTTGCCGTCGCGCACCAAAACCTGGGCAGTGAGCGCCGCCGAGAGCATTTCTTCCGAAATAACACTGGTGAGAACCAAAACGCGACCCACCGGCAGACCAGTCTCGTGAGAGGTTCTAAGAACGTCTTTCAACTGTGATTTAGTCAATACATGTGCTTCGACAAGCAACTCACCGAGGCGAAAGGTGGGCTCGGCAGTCTCTCGGGCAAAGCCCACCGCCTTCAAGCAACGCTCAAAGTCCATGCCTTTCTTTGACATAAGTTGTATGGCTTCACGCGCCTTTTCAGTGGTTAGGGCACCGTCCTTAACCAAAGACTGTGCCCTGACAGCAGCTTCCAATTGCCGCTCACTGATATAGCCGCACATGACCAAAACGCGACCCATGGGCAAACCAGTCTCTGAGGATAACTCGATGGCATGCTCCAATTCAGCCTGGGTCAAGACAGAAGATGAAAGGAGCAGTTCTCCCAGTCGTTGAGAAGTTTTTGTTTCCGGTTTCACAAATAGGTCTCGTATCTTGAGTTTCTTTATGAGCTTAGCATTAACGATAAGTGTGACACAGCTCTTAAGATAAAAAAAGCTGCCCTTTGCAGGCAGCTCCGAGCTTTTGCTCTTTTTAAAATTTACCCCCAGGGGAATTCGAATCCCCGTTACCTCCGTGAAAGGGAGGTGTCCTAGGCCTCTAGACGATGGGGGCATGTCTAACGGTTTTGAGAGGATAACAAAACGCGACGAATAGTGTCAATAAGAGTTCAGGCTAAATCAATTTCCTGTTACTCGTAGTACCATGAGATACCACTTTGAAAGATATTCCACCCCGACAGAGTGGGCAATCAAAGAAATTCCATCCTCCCGGGCATTGCTAAGCGAACGTAACATGTCGGAACTTTATCGGTCCTTTAATCAATATCTTAGAGAAACTTTCGGCGAGCGCGTTTACCGGGTGCCCCTCGATGCCGGCTTTACCTGCCCCAACCGCGACGGCTTCAAGACCTTCGGCGGATGCACCTTTTGCGACGAAAGAGGCTCGGGAGCACCGACAATTAAGACGGCCCTTTCAATTAAGAGCCAGATGTCATCGGGTATGGCTCGCATCCGCAAACGCTTTAAGGCTGGTAAGTTCATCGCCTATTTTCAAGCTTTCACCAATACTTACGCCCCCGAAGGCGTTCTTAAAGAACTCTATGACACTGCTATAGAGCCGCAAGATGTTGTCGGTCTGGCCATAGGAACCAGACCGGACTGCCTGGATGACAATATATTAGATTTGATCAAGACCTATGACGAAAGGCTCTTCACCTTCCTCGAAATAGGCGTACAGAGCGTTCACAATCGCACCCTTGAAGCAATCAACCGCGGACATACAGCCGAAGAGTTCTTCGATGCCGTCGAGAGGGCCCAGAAACGTGGGTTAAGACTGGCTACACATCTTATTTTCGGATTGCCGGGCGAGAGCGAAGCCGACATGATTGAAACAGTCAAGCAAGTGGTGCCACTTGGTCTTACCGCTATAAAAATTCACCAGCTCTGCATCTACAAAGGCACCCCCATGGAAGAAGATTACCGAGCCGGGCGCCTTGAGACCATGAAAGAAGATGACTATGTGCGCCTTGTCGCTGACGCACTAGAACTTTTGCCGCCCGATATAGTGATTATGCGCTTGGTTGCCGAAGGCTCACAAGACGAAATTATCGCCCCAGACTGGGCCTTTGAAAAGGAGCGGGTGATGAAAAAGATTGAGGATGAATTGAGGCGCAGAGGCACCAAGCAAGGTTCGCGCTATATCAAACAAGAAGCAGAGCTGCACCAATCGTTCCGGCAAAGTCTCCCAATTCAGCCTTAACTATTTCAGTTTTGCGCGCCGGTATGCGCAGTGAGCGCCGCCGGGCTTCTTCTTCGGCAAGCTCTAGATAGAGCGGTACTGCCTCAATCAAGCCGCCGCCCATGACAATGCGGGCCGGATTATAGAAGTTAATCACATTGGTGAGACCAAGACCCATATAATGCGCCGCTCTATTTATAGCGCGGGTGGCCACAGAATCTTTAGATTCGAGAGCCTGGGCTAAAGCCTTAGAGCGCAATATGCCTTTGGCCGGGTCGACTTTGTCGCGCAAGACCGAATCAAATCCACGAGATAGGTCGTAAACAACCGACTTAGCCACGGCAGTGCGGCTGGCATAAGATTCCAAACAGCCATGACCGCCGCAACCACATGGCAAACCATCGGGCACCACCACGACATGACCAATCTCACCAGCTGTGCCGCTGCCACCGCGGTGCAACTTACCGCTGTGCACTATTCCCGAACCAATGCCGGTGCCGACAAAGATACAAACAAAGTTAGAGCAATTGCGACCGGCACCAAAAGTCATTTCACCGATGGTAGCCACTTCCACATCGTTGCCCAGCTTGACCGGCAAGCCAAATTGATTTTTTAGCGGTTCGCAAATGGGCACGTCGTTGGTGCCGATATTGGCTGCGGCTAAAAGCACGCCGCGCTCTCGGTCGACCATGCCTGCCGCACCAATGCCGATACCACTAATTTTGTCGGTGGACATGCCCGACTCTTGCAAAGCATCACCAATGACCAGCGATAGCCTTTGCACTAAGTCAAAGCCCTCTGTGCCGGCCCGTGTTTTCTTTTTTGAAGTGGAAACTATTTTGCCATTACTGAGATTGACAACCGAAGCCAGAACCTTGGTTGCCCCCAGATCGACGCCAACTGCAAATTTATCGCCCAAAGCAAAGCACCTACAAAACCAGCTAAATCGCTTACCAAGAAAAGTTCAATTTAGCAGATTCGGAAGCCTTTTGGTACTAATCCGCTTTTTCATCGTCACTAGCCGGCGCAGGAAGGCTGACCGAAGCCTCGCGCACAGTATCGGACTGCCCGGTGAAATCGAAATGCATCAGCTTGGTCATAAGAGGGTCGACGGCTTCAAGATTTTCAGCCTGCCGGTAAATCTTCTCATAGGGCAAAAAGGAAGTGCCGACCAGACTGCTCAGGTCTTCGCGCGGTCTGTAAGAGGTGCCCAGGTAAGACTCTAGGGCTCGTGCCTTTTCAGGAGGGAAGACCCCGAGTGCGACAGCGACTCGACGCTGTGAAGAATGGGCATTAGCCGTGACCGTGCGGCCGTCAACCACCATAGTGGTGGAGCCGCCGCCATCAAGGTTCATAGCTTCACTGCAATTATGCGATTGAAAGAACTTGGCCACATCGTACATAGTATGCGGACCTTCAAATGTAGCCAGAAGCAGATGGTCATCGTTAGTGATACCACAGGCAGTGCGCTGATGAATATGACTACCGACAAAGCTAGCGGGAAACTTCTCTTTCTTGAGATCGAGAGCCAGTCTGCCGTCTTTCAGAAGCAGCGGTCCACCGCTTACAGCTTCGACCACATTGTCCCAGTCGCCTGGATTGATTTTCCATCTAATATTGACACTCTCACCGCTCTTTAGCGAGGCAATGGCTGAGCCTTTTGAATCGGCCAATACATAGCCGCCATAGGGAATGTCGAGCTTGAGATCATCACGATCAATAACCCGCCCGTTGGCGTCGACTGCAATCAAAACGCCAGGGTAAGGCAAGGTCGCTTTGGCACCCCAGTGACGGGTGTAGAGAATGCAATGCGAACCAGTGCGTCTGGGCTGATTGACATTATTGACCCAGAGTACCGGATGCTCGACAGAATCTGTATAAAGCAAGCCATGCAGAGAAACTCTATCGATGCGAGCATAACCGCCCTTGGTAAAACCAAGGGTAACGCGGTCATAGAGCGGTCCAGCCAGCCAGTCGCCATCTTGTATCAAGGTACCCAAGGGGACACCGTTAGATTTAAAATAATTGGCATTGATGGCGGCAATGGCACCACTGTCTCGACTATGTTCGCGTACATCTTTTAGGCGAGAGAAAGCATAAGAACCGGTGACCGGACGCAACCGCACCGGCGAAGTTGACATGTTTATGTCGAGCAAGTTGATGCGAGCGCGACCGCCCGAAGGTAGCTGCCCAGAAAAAACTTTGTAGAAGACCCCTTGATATATCTCTTTTACCGAAATCGTCTTTAATGCAAAATTAGAAGCCGCCGCATTGCGGGTTGACTTTGGCGCCGGTGCAACTGGTGCAGCGCTTGTCGAAGCGGGGCTTTGACTGCTGGTGGCAGCGCCGCTAGCTTTGTCTTTGTCGCCCGACTTGGTGGAAGACTTACCCAACCGAGACCATGAGCTATTGCGGTTTTTATTTAGATAGACACCACGCCTAAGAGCTGAATGCGAACGCATATGTGGCATAGGCGTCGGCACAAAGCCAAGAGCGAGTAGTTCTTTAGCAGATTTGTTTTTGAGATTACCGGCTTGAGCAGGCAGACTGGCCCAAGCTTGCATCATATTGAGACCACAGGCAGCCAGCGCAGAGAGAGCAGCAAAGCTAATAATGGCGCGGCCCTTCATTTCTATCTCCTGCTAGATCACAGATTGATATATACCCGTTTTTACACTTACTTATTCAAGCAGTATTTCTTCCTTCCTGCAAATAAAAACAGCTAGAAGACAGAAAGGACGCAGATTTCAGCCTGCGCCCTTTGTATATACATCTGACAACCGTAAGCTTACTTCACCTTGGCAGGTCCTTTTTCTGCCGGTTTTAGATATTTGTCTCTAAATAACGCTACTGCTTCTTGACGCTCACCCTCGGGCAAAAGCGGGAAGCCAAGCTCAATTCGATGAATCAAAAAGCCGCGCGCCACTCTCTCTGACAACTTGCGAATTTTCAAGATGCACGCCATGCGCTCATCTCGGCCAAGCACACCGCGGGCATCAAGTAAGTTGAAAGTATGCGAGCACTTGAGAATCTGCTCGTATGCAGGCAGTACCAGCTTTTCATCAAGCAGACGCAGGGCTTCTTTTTCGGCAAGATGGAACAAAGTATTCAACATCTCGGGGTCACTCTTTTCAAAGTTATAGGTAGATTGCTGCACTTCATTGGCATGATAGAGCTCGCCATATTTGACTGTATCGTTCCATTGCAGGTCATAGACATTGTCTACATTCTGCAGATACATAGAAAGACGCTCTATACCATAGGTGATTTCAGCCGCCACCGGTCTGACGTCTAAGCCGCCAGCCTGCTGAAAATAAGTGAATTGGGTAATCTCAAGACCATCCAACCAAACTTCCCAGCCAACACCCCAGGCGCCAAGAGTGGGCGATTCCCAGTTGTCTTCCACAAACCTGATGTCATGCTCAAGGGGATCTATTCCCAGCTGCTTGAGACTCTCAAGATAGATTTCTTGCACATTGTCAGGAGAAGGCTTCAAAATCACTTGGTACTGAAAGTAGTGCTGCAGGCGATTGGGATTCTCGCCGTAACGTCCATCGGTAGGACGACGGCAGGGATCGGCGCAGGCCATGTTCCAAGGCTCAGGCCCTAAAACCCGCAAGAAGGTGCCCGGACTCATCGTAGAGGCGCCCTTTTCAAGGTCGAAAGGTTGCATTACCACACAACCCTGACGGCCCCAAAAGTCGTTGAGGTTATGAATTACTTGCTGAAAAGTAAGAGCCATTGCCCACCCGCTATATCTGCCAAACTTACGGTTTGTAAGTTTAGCAAAAGCTCCTGACCCGATGGTCTCCTCAGGTGTCTACACAGGGGTCTTCTTTACGTTTCTGCTGCAAGTCTCTGGCCAGAGCTTTCTTTGCAAGCTTTGTTTGTGAGCTTTGTTTGCAAGCTTTGTTTGTAAGCTTTATTTGTCAGCTTTCTGACTAATCGCAGCCCTAATGACATCCAGGCATATCGCTAGATGTAAAGCGCTACCAAGCCGGTCTGGCATTTACCGAATTAGCTAGACGCTGATTGCGCTGGGCAACGGCCAGAGGGGTGGAACGCTCGGCTTCATTAATCTCGTTGTCCTTGCTTTCTCTCTGAATCACATCATTCATTTCGAAACCAAGCGTGGCAAGCCGAGCCTCTCTCTGTGCTGCAGCAAGAGGGGTGCTTCTTTCCGCTATTTCATTAACTTTGGGTTCGGAGCGCACACCACCAGAGGGCGAATCGGAGGACAGAGATGAATTATGTCCTTTCTCAAGAGCACCTTTCTGTTCGTTATCTTTAGAAAGCGACTTGGAGTCGGAATAAATATTGCTTGAGAAGTCTAGACTGGCGCCACTCTCGCCACCGGCGCGGGCAATACTGGAGCGCTTGCCCGAAAACTGCATATCGTCATAGACAGACATTGCCAAGGCATCAGGCACATCAGTATTGGGGCTTCTCTCGATTCTTTTGGTATTAGATTCTGCCATTTCGATAGTCATAGTAAAAAACCTCTAGAAAACTGGACTAAGCTGCGTTGAGCTCGATGCCGTTACTCTAGAGCCGTCTACTTGGCAAACCAGGGTCAAAGAGATTAGAAATGCCAGCTGGATGGGCAAATTTGGTTCAACTCAGTATAATCTTGCCAGACTCAAATTAGTCATTAGTTTGGTCATTAGTATTGATAAGGCACTAACTTAGAAGGAGCCCAGATTGGACAGTCATCGAAATACGGGCGTGCACGACATGGACGACAGATATGACGGTACCCCGGCCCAGAAGGTGCAGTATCTGGCGCCTAAGATTCAGCTGCTTCTAGACAATATTAATGGGGTCCTGGTTGGACAGGAACACGCTACTCGCCTTTCGGTGGTAGCTTTTCTAGCCGGCGGTCATGCCCTGATCGAAGACGTGCCCGGAGTAGGAAAAACCCTCCTGGCTAAGACTCTCGCCCAATCTGTGCATGCAAAGTTCAAGCGTATTCAATGTACACCCGACCTTCTGCCCTCTGACATCAGCGGAGTGAGCGTATTTGAAGCGAAAGAAGGCGTGTTCAAGTTTATGCCCGGGCCGATTTTCACCAATATCTTGCTGGCTGACGAAATCAACCGAGCCACGCCTAGAACACAGTCCAGCTTGCTGGAAGCCATGGAAGAGAACCAAGTCACCACAGACGGTGCAACAAGAAGACTGCCCGACCTCTTCTTTGTCATTGCTACAGAAAACCCTATCGAATACCACGGCACCTTCCCCCTACCGGAAGCCCAGCTGGACCGCTTTATGATCTCGCTGTCTCTGGGTTATCCCAAACCCAGCCAGGAAGTGGAAATTCTAGACAAGACTTTGGACGAAGGTTCCTTTACCGTCGACGCCGTACTTTCGGAAGAAGAAGTCTTGGAAGCGAGACAGGTAGTAAAAAGCATAATCGTAGAACAGTCAATCAAGAACTATATTGTCACCGTGGTTGGTGCCACTCGCAAACACCCGTCCATCGTCTTGGGAGTCAGCCCCCGCGGCAGTCAATTATTGATGAGAGCGGCACAGGCAGCGGCTCTGGTCGACGGCAGACACTATGTCAAGCCGGACGACGTCAAACTGCTCGCCCCTTATGTACTAGGTCATAGAATTATTCCCAAGGTGAGAGACAACCGGGTCAGCCATGCTCAACTTATTGAAAGAGTCCTCGAAGAAGTCCCCGTTCCGGTATAGATTTTCTTCCAAGGGTAAAGACAAACAGCAAGAAGAACTGAAGCCAAAAGGCTTGAAGTTCACTTTCAAGTTCGACCGCGACGCGGCCGAACTTGATCTCATTCTCGAGACTCGTTTCTTCGTCATTGTTTTTCTCTTTCTTGCACTCTATATATTTGGCTCTGAAACCGGCAACCTTTGGGCCTATATGCTGGCGGCAGTGGCAATGGCAGCGGTTGTCCTCGGTGTACTTTTGCCCCTCGCTCAAGTGCTCGAAACAAAGGTCTTCTTCAATCTGCCCTCAGAGGCGGTAGCCCGCGAGCGTCTCAATCTCAGAGTAAAAGTAACCCGCAAAGAATGGTGGGGTTACTTGGCCAAGTTCCTGCCCATCAAATGGCTACTGGTGCAAATCAAGCTGGTACGCCTGGGCGAGAAAGAAAATATGCTCAGACCAATCATGGTCGAACACCTGACCAGCGAAGCCTGGGTAGTGGCTCAAACACCGAGGCTGCGTCGCGGCGTCTATACCCTGGAAGCCATTGAAATTTTTAGTTGCTACCCTTTTGGTCTAGCTTGGTGGAATAAGCGCTCCAAGCTAACCGACAAATTCGCCGCCGAACTGGCCGCCGGTCTAGAAGTCCAAGACAAAGATAGACTCTATTCGGGCAATACCACCAGAGCCATTGACGGCAGTCGCTCCAGTCTGCCTCAGATGACTGTCTATCCGCGCATCAATAGTATCGACGGCAATTTCCTTTTCCGGCTCAGGGCAACCGGCGACTCCGCCCTGTTCTTTTCATCATCAAGACCGATAGCGGCTCTCACCTCGGCCTCAGTGCGCTCGCTAAGAGAGTTTAGAAGCGGCGATAGCCCGCGCTTCATTCACTGGCCAAGCTCTGCCAAAACCGGCAAACTGATGATTCGCGAGTTTGAGTCGGAAGGTCTACCAGGTTTTGATGTTCTACTCGACCTCACTTCCGACTGGAAAAACGAAGACCAGTTCGAACTAGCTGTTTCCATCACCCTCTCTCTTTTGCAATTGGGCTATAAACTGGGCGGCGCCCCTGAGCTATTCGTCATTCCAAGCTTGGATGAAGACCATGAACAACTTCCCGAAATCTTGACCGATTTGCCGCCAATTGCCAGGGGTATCGGGTGGTCTTCGCAAATACTTGCTAGAGTGGAAGCATTGTCGCTGCAAGACTCAGAATATAGAGCCAAGGTACCGCAAGTGGGCTTTTCAGATACTATGGCACTTCTCACCGTTCGCCCCTCCGAGAATATCGACCAGGAGCAAGAGGAGGACGCCCCCAAAGATCGCGCCAGCGAAGAAAGAGCCAATAGGCAAGTGGACCTTTGGGTGCTTTCCCGCGCTTATCTGGAAGCAGACAGCACCTTACTCAGTGCCAAACGTCAGGCTGCCGCCCCCATTCCCTTGCATGCCATGGGCTCGGGCGACAGACGCAGTGAAGGCACAGCCCCCGCCGCTGCCGGTGAAAAACCAGCACGCTACGGACGTATCTTAGCCTCGCTTTCTGAATTTGAGGAGCTATCACACCTTTGAACCAGAAAAAGAAAAAACGGGAAGAAGCAGCAGAAAGCTCGGTCGGAACCAGGCTTACAGCCCTGATTATGAACCTGGTTCTATTATTGGCGGCCGCCTGCTATGTGCCCACTCTGCCTGTGGCTACTCTTCTATATATTCTCACCGCCGTCCTCGGCTCCTATCTAGCCTACTTGTACCGCGATTCTAGACCAGGCTGGCTCGGCACATTGCCGACAGTCGGCACGATCTTGCTTTTCACCAACTTCGTTTTTGAAGTTATTAACGGCTATATGAGTTCGACAGCCACAGCCGTAGCCGCTTTCGTGCATCTTATTGCCGGTCTTTCGGCCTTGCATTGCTTTGACCTGCGCACCCGCACTGATTTCTCCATCGCATCCCTTATCGGCCTAGCTCTGCTTACTTTCCTTACCGGCGTCGGCGGCAAAGATCCGTTCTTCGGACTCTTTATCTTGCTCTACACAGTTTTAGCCGGTCTTCTCCTCTTCTTCGATTCGTCCTCGCGCTCCCATGAACTTGGACCATCAAGGGCGGTGGCAGCCACCGATAAAGGCAAACAACCGGTCGTAGAAAAAAGACTAAGAGCGCTGTCTCTCACCAGTTTCCTACCAATCTTGCTTTTGCCTATAGCCAGCTTTGCGCTATTTACAATCATGCCGCGCTCAGATTCTTTGCTCGACGTTTTTATAGGCAGTATTCGTTCACGTTTTCCTTTGTCGGCTTACCTGAGCAGTCAGCTGGGTAAGGGTGGACGCAGCCAAGCCTTAAGAGGCGGTACCGAAAGCCGCGACACGGGGGGCTCTAGCTTTACGGTCAAGGGCGGCGAACACGGCACCGCCGGCGGCACTACCGCCCAAGACAAAAAGCCGGGCAAGGGCAGCAGCACAACAGTAAGCGCGACGCCCTTAAATAATAAGAGTAACGACGAAGTCGACTTGAGCAAAATCAAAGGACCGCTTACACCGGCTCAGGCAGCCAAGCTCAAAGAGCAGGTCAAGAAAGACAAAGTGCTCAGCGAAGCCTATGAAAAAGAAGGCGTCGATCTAAATAATCCCCAGTCGCAAGCTGAGACCTTGGTGATGAAGGTCTCAGGCAATCACAATGTCTATCTGCGCAAATATGCCATGAACGGCTTTGATGGTCAGATCTGGAAAAGAGCCCTGCCGACCAGCAGTATGCTCCTCAAGCCGAACAAAACTTTCGGCTTTGACCTAACCAATTCTAATTCGGTCTATGTGCCGCCCGCTCTGCCCACCCTGGAAGTCAAACTAGACTGCCGCGCCGAAGCCGACCTCGGCTATTATGTGCCAACCAGCTGGATTCCGCAGATTGTCAGAACCGCCGGCGATGAAGTCAGGCTAGATACCGACGGCACAGTCAAAGCAACCAAACCGATTTTGCGCGGCTCAGCCTTTTCGGTAATCTGCCAGTCACCCATTTACGACCTTGAGGTGATGCGCAAGCAGCAGCTGGAAACCCTCAATGAAGTAGACGAAGAACGAAAAGATGAGCTGGAGACAGCCAAAAGCTGCCTAACTCTAAGTGGCGGACTCTCGGACAAACTGAAAGAACTCTCCAACAAAATTTGCGAAGACCCTGAAGCCAACTGGTTTACTCGCGCAGAAAAAATACAAAACTATCTCAAGACCAACTATCAATACGAAGCCGATGGTCTATTTAAAGAGCAGAATAGCAGCGAAGATCCTTATCAGGCTATCGACAATTTTCTCTTCCAAAAGAAGTCGGGCAGCTGTAGGCATTTCGCCACCGCCCATGCCCTTCTTTGCAGAGCCCAGGGCATTCCCTCAAGATTGGTCATCGGCTACCTGCCTGGCACTTTTAATAAGAACACAGGCTTTTCTGAAATCAGAGGCAAAGACGCCCATGTCTGGACCGAAATCTATATGCCTTACTGGAACTGGATTCCCTTTGATCCAACGCCATCGGGCAGATTGCCGGCACACGAAGAGGGCGGCAATGTACTGAGCAAATTCATCAGAAGCGGATTGGCTAACCCCTTTGCCCAAGAAATAAAATCAAACCGCAAACCTAAACGCAATCTGACCGACTTGAACGGTCTCAACAAGAGCAATCAAGAGCAGGCCGATCTAGAGCCGCCGCCCCCTCCGGGCGAAAAAGGCAAAGAAGGGCTCAAACTGCCGATGCTCGGCACGGTCGACCCGCAGGTCATGCAAACCTTCGCCCGGGTTTTGGCTATTCTTTTCGCCTTCGCTTTGCTTATCTTCTGCCTGGTGGTCTACTTCAAGCACAAGAAAGACAAAGCTGAAAAGCTCTTCCTCGCCCAGTACAAGCCGTCGACCATAGTCTATCTAGAAGTTCTCGATGACCTCAAGCGTTTCGACATCGTCAAGTTCCCCACCGAGACTGTGGACGAGATTTCAACCAGGTTAAGTGATCGTCTCGACACATTGAGAGACGAAGGACGAACAGTCCCCGAAGCACTGAGCCCAGTTGTCAGCAAGTTCATGGAACTGTACAACGCCGACAGATTCGGCGGGGACGACTATTTAGACGAGCTTACCGAGATAGCACAAGAGATAAAACGCTTGGCAACAACAGCGAAAAACTGAACTTTAATTAGCTAAAGGCTCTCAGGTGCTGGAAAGAACCGGCACAACGCGCTAAAGTGGTTATATTTGCTATGCTTACATGGTCAACATGGCAAGTTATAGCAAGGCTGTAGTCAAGCTGCACAAATAGAGAGATACACATGCAACAGGTAAGAACCGGGACCCAGCAGCAACAGGAGTTTGTTCCGCCATACCCAGCCAGCATCGCTGAGACTGGTATGAAGGAAGGCTTCCTTGAAGAGCTGGTACTGAAAGACATTTACATGGTCAACTTCGCTCTCGGTCGAGAAATCGCCTCGAGAACCATGTTGCCCTTCAAAATCGTTGAAGAAATCATCGAAGTTTTGAAGAAGCAGCTGCTCATCGAAGTAAGAAGCTCCGGCGGCCTTGCCGACTATGAATACACCCCCACCGAAAAAGGCAGAGACCGCGCCCGCGCCTATTTCGACCACAACGCTTACGTAGGCCCTTGTCCGGTACCGTGGAGCCGTTATGTAGACTCTCTCAAGTATCAGACCATCCGTCGTGAACACGTCACCCCTCGCGACTTAGAAGTTGCCTTCTCGGATATCATGGTCAACCGCAGAACTATCAACGCTGTCGGTCCTGCCATCAACTCCGGACGAGGCATGTTCCTCTTCGGCGAAGCCGGTAACGGTAAGACCTCAATTGCAGAAAGAATTGTGCGGTCCTTCAAAGGTCATATCTTCATTCCCTACGCCGTTGAGATCGACGGTCAGATCATCAGGGTTTACGATAACCACAACCACGAGCAAGTATCTGCCGCCAACTACCCCAGAGACTATGACCACCGTTGGGTGCGCATCCAGCGTCCTTGCGTAGTCGTAGGCGGTGAGTTGACTATCGACATGCTTGAATTGCAGTTCGACTATGGTACCAAGCTCTATGAAGCCCCCATTCAGCTAAAGAGCAACTGCGGACTGCTGCTCATCGACGACTTTGGCCGTCAGAGAATCGACCACAAATCACTCTTGAACCGCTGGATCGTACCGCTAGAAAAGCGCGTCGACTATCTCACTCTGCACACTGGTAAAAAACTAGAAGTGCCGTTTGAACAGTTGATCGTCTTCTCGACAAACTTGAACCCTGCCGATCTGGTTGACGAAGCCTTCTTGAGAAGGATTCCCTACAAAATCAATATCACCAACCCCACCGAAGACGAATTTAAGTGGATCTTCTTGCAGTATTGCCAGAGAACCGGCGTACCCTACAATGAAGAAGCGGTGAACTATTTGATTGAATCGCAGTACAGAAGCGGTAAGCGCATGATGCGTTGCTGCCACCCTCGCGATATCGTCGACCAGGTGATCAACCTCTGCGCCTTCTTGCAGACCGATCCTAGGCTCTCTAGAGAATATCTGGACCACGCCTGCGCCGTTTATTTCGCGGCTATGGGCAAATAAGACCAAGATCAAAACATCAACAAAAACACTCGGGGTACCCGGGTGTTTTTTGTTTCTCTACTCGGTATTCAAAGACCAAGACGGCAGAAAGTCAAACCACCATGAGTTTGCACCTGCCCCCGCAAGACAACCAAGGGTAAAATCGGCAAACAGAGCCGTCCGTCTAAAGAATAAGAACGGACACCGCCTCGTCGCAAAGTCAAAAGCGGTGCTTCCGCTCCGAGAACGCCACTATCGGCGGTGAAAAACTGAAAGAGATAGTTTCTTCCATCTGGGTCTTGGAATACCCTGATCAAAAGCCTGTCTTTAGCAAAGGTCAGCTCATAGGTGCTGCCTGACGGCACTGCCTGCTTAGCCAGTGAAACCTCTATCTTTTTCTCAGGCAGCCGCTGAAGATAACGAGACAAAGCACCGCTTTCAGAAGAAAAATGATAATAAACCGCGCCGCCGCTGCGCCGCACCACAAAACCCTTGCTATTAAATGCCAATTCAAAGATTGGACTTTTAATATAGAAATGGGCCGCAAAGAGCAAAGCCAAAAGCATGCTCAGTAATGCCAGACGAGCAAACTTGACTGATGCGAAGCGACCTTTCAACAAAACAATTTGAAAGAGCAGCAAATAATAAATAAGTAAATGCAGAGCCTGCGGCTTCTCTAAAACAAGAGAAGGAAAATTACCAGCAAGCCAACGGGTCATAAGAGCAAGCAATTGCACCAGCGGCAAAGACAACCAATCGAGAGCCAGAGCCGGAAAAATAAAGGGAGACTCAGTCAGCCCCAAAACTGAAAAGGGCAACGCCATTAAAGTCGAAAGAAAACCCAAGATCGTCAATGGCACCACCAGTGGTTCAGCAAGCAAGTTAGCCGGCAGAAAAATTGGATTGACTGTGCCAAAGTAATAGAGCTGCAAAGGCAAGACCGCCACTTGGGCTGAAAGAATCACAGCCAATAAAGAGACAAGTTTTCTTAGAGACTGCCTCTGCCCAACAAGTTCACAAAGCAAAGCTTCCATACAGGGCACCAGAGTGAGAATGCCATATGTTGCAGCCAAGGAAAGTTGCAAGCCCACATCAAATACCGCAAGGGGATCAATAAAGAGGAAAAGCAAAACTGTCAGAGCCAAGGTTTTCAGACCCGGTACGCGAACACCGCTGAAGAGGCTGAAGAATAAAGCCAAAAGGCACATACAAGAGGCGCGCAGCACCGATGGACTAGCACCGGCTAGAGAACTAAAGATCAATATAGAGAAGAGCGAGGCAGTCGGGCGAAACCAGGCGAACTTGGAGCGGCGACTAAGAAAGACAGCGAAAGCGACAACAATGGTCAAATTCATTCCTGAGGCAGCAAGTAAATGACTGAGACCACACTGCGTAAAGCAGAGTTTCAGATCTGCGCTTATGGGCGAAGCGCGCTCACCGAGGACTAACGAACCCAAGAGACTGCCAGCCTCTTTGCCCATCGCTTGGCTGTGAAAAGTAGCCAGGCTGCCCCTCAGTTCGGCAAAGAACTGCTCATAGTACAAACTGGTAGAAGACAAAGAAGAGGAAGAGAAAACAGAAGAAGCAGAAAGTCTGGCATTATAGAGACTAAGCCGACGGCTTTGCCATGAAGGATAAGCATTACCGCAGAAGACAGCAAAACGACCGGGCTGAAGAGTATGCTCTGCACTAAAGTCTTTTGCTAGATGCAGGGTGGTCTGCCAGTGTTTCATTTTGCTGCTTACTTCACCGGAAGGCAATATCAGAGATGCATCTTCAAGTTGCCACAACTGAGAGCCGGGCGACAAAGAAAGGAAACCAGAGAAAACAGCGCGCTCACCACGATTTAATTCACCGCCACCGCCGGCCTCTTCAGCTAACCCTTGATCAAATTTACTTTGACCAATTAAAGCCAAAAGAGCAAAGCAAAGCAGTGCCACCACTGCCGGTGCGCGCAAAGACTTAGACAGCAAACCGCAAACGACGCCAAAGGCAAATAAAATAGCATATATAAGTAGTCTGACATTGAGCGGTAAGTTTAGACAGAGTGCGCTGAGAAGCGCAGCCAAGGCGGCCACATACAACAAAGAAGAGAAGTGGCACTCTTCTATATTCACCGGATCAGACCGGGGATGGTCGTTAAACCACCAACCCTCGGTGCTTTTCTGCACAGAAGTCATTAGTCATCCTCAATATGTCTCTATAGTTAAAGACGTATTGAGAGCGAAAAAAGTTCAATTCCCCAGGTTAATTTATCTCTGATAGAGACCGTTATCTACGTTAAGTGGATTGAGCTTAGGATTAGCGTAGTTCTTCTTGATAGTCTCCGGTACTTTCTCAGCCAGGGCATTAAACTCAGTGACTAGTTGTTTAATGTCTGGATTATCCCAGCCGCCACCGAAGTAAGCAGCCATACGCAAGGCGCCTTGAGCACCGTTATAGTTTCTTTGACCGACAGCTCTGCCGTTCCTATCTATAATCATGTCTCTTTGACCCTGCGGCACAGCCTCATCAAAGAGCAGCTTCTCGGCACCACCGCCATCACTGCCCTTTTCAAGCTTGTTCTTAGCCATAGCCAAATAGGCGACGGCTTGGTCTCTATAAAGCTTAGCCAGCATTGCTGTAGCGTCCTGCTGATGCTGAGATGTCATCTCAACAACCGGCGCCACTCCTTTTTGCTCAGCCTCTAGTTTGGCTTGCTGAGCCTTTTTACCGATGTCGGCGTATTCAAGAAGCTTGCTGTCGCTTTCTTTGATTATCGACTTCAAAACTTCGTCGGTATTGGCGCCGGTAAACTTAGCCAAGTCTCTAATGGCGCCCGGAATGTCGTGTTCGCCATGAAGAACCTCATTGACTTTCTTTCTAGTCTCGTCAGAGAACTTCTTCAAATCTTGCGCTTCTTGTTCGGTTGGCGCTGTGCCCTCGACCATCACTTTAGGACGGTTAGGATCTTTATTGTTCTCGACAATACCGAGAGTGTATGAGGCTGCTTTATCGCTGCTGAAAGCCGATTTCAAGAGCAAATCACTGGCAGTACCATTTAGATCGAGATTGTAGCCGCGCAAAATATAGTCAACTTTAGACTTATCGATAATGCGAGTACCTTGCTCAAGGTGCTCAGCGCCTAGCGCATTGCGCATAACTGCATCTTGTCTAAAATAAAGCAGCTTTTGATCGGTGCGAAGCAGCGGCGAACCATCAGAGTTCCGACCATTCCAACGGGCATCGGCCTCAGTCTTGGAAGCTCTAATTAGGTCGAACATATAGTCTTCTTTTAGACCGGACAATTTCTGATATGAATCTCTCATATCAGTTAAGGTGTCATAGCTGCGTTCTCTACTGTCCTTGACTGTATTCTCTTTAGCATCGAGGAAGGTCGGTTTGATCTTGCCATTGCTGCTATCTTCGAAGGCGTGAAACACCTTAGAGGCAGTGACCGCGGTCAAAGCCACACCAACTCGGCCAATAGGACTAGGTATGCGTTGAGCCATCGCATAAGAACCGCCGAAGGCAGCAGCATCAGACCAGTTCATCACACCGGTGGGAGCATTCCAGCTATCGGGTGCTTTAGGCAAAACACCGTCAACAGCTCTTGATACGCCGATGGAAGCAGCAGCATAAGCAAGGCGACCAGGCCAAGTTTTACCAAGGGCTAAAGCTGCTGGTGTCAACCATTGAGCGGTATTCCAAGACTCAGATGCCGCCTTGGGTCCACTGATTTTCTCTGCTATAGATCTGTCGGCAAGAATCAAACTGTAGTTGGCCATGGCGCCAACTACGCCATTTTTCAGACCTTCCAGAGGTTTGGCTTTTTCGGCCAAGTTGCCGGCAATTGTAGTGCGCGGTGCAGCTTTAGCCTGACCGGCAGCAATCTGCTCAAGTTTGGCAATCTCATCGGCAGACCAGACACCTTGGGTTGTGCGGGCAACAGCGACAGTATTACCGTCAATAGAGCCGCGCAAGGTGGCAAGCCTCAAATTAGCTGCAGCCTTGGCTTCTTCAGTAGCCGCCGCTCTCAAGGCCGCTTCTTCGGCTGTGATCATTGAGGTGCGCGTAGCTGCCGCCTCGGCCACTTCATTAGCAACTTTGGTCGGCACAAGATCGCCGCTGCCTGTCACATATCTATTCCAGAACTGCCCTGGTGCTTCAGCCAAAGTGCCGGCTCTCTGAATAACTTTGCTTTCGCTGCCCTTCATGGCATTGCCCGCTGCCACAGACTTGTCTGCTGCAAAATTGCCGCCCTTGAAGAGTAAATCAGTGGAGGCACCGGTCAGACCGGCTATGCCAACAGGCAATATGGCTCGGCCGAAGCCCTTCATTGAAGCAATATTCATATCGGGGTCACGAGCGATATCGCCATGCAAGCCGCGACGCTCGATAATCGACATAATCTTTTGCTCGGCTATAGCGCGAGCATTCAAGTCTGCATTAGAGGCGGTGCGAACTCCATTAGGGTTATTAGGATTGTATCTTTCGTAAGGTTTGGTGGGGTCCACCTGCTTATCAGCATGACGGTCTCTGAAACTCGGAACCTGCTGACCGCCGCCTTGAGGTTTCTCTATGGGTTTGCCGGTGACAGGATCTATATCTGAACCCAAATAGGGACTAGCCCGTCTCGGACCTTCCGGCTGCTGACCACCGTTGGCTGGGCGATAAAAGGGGTCAAGTGTTTTTGACGGCTCGGTCTTGAAGCCAGGTGCGACACCGGGAGCTTGACCTTCTACAGCTTGAACGAAGGTAACGCCGGTTTCCTCGGGCTTCTGAGCCCGTTTCTCACCTTTGTCCTTGCCTTCATCCTTAGGGAATTCGCCGACCATGATTTGCCCCCTGCAATTAGAAAATGCGCTTTTCTCTAACTATTGCCAATATGCCCATACAAACGCATTCTCATATTAGACACAACTTAGCCTTACGTAAATTCGTGGAATTCCCACTGCTTTAAAAGAAAAGTGAGAATTTAAGCTTGAATAGCGGGAATATCTATTAATGGTGACTCTTTCAGCCAAAAACACTGCCGCCGGCAATCCGGCACAAATATAGATATAGATATGCAAAGTCCGACTTCGCAAGAGTCCTTCGATAATTCCTGGAATGAGATTTGGACCCAAGCCCAAGCTCTGATTCGGCACGGCGATTTAGCTTCGGCGGAGGGCTTGCTTGACAAGCTCATGGTCATGGGAAAAGGCTTGCCGGTAACCGACAGCAAAAAGTCACTGGTCTTGGAGAATCAAGCCCAAGTTGTCTTTCTGCAAGGCAAATATGTCAAGGCTGAACCCCTGGTCAAAGAGATAATCAACTTACATAGCGAAAAGCTCGGTCCCGAGCATCCCGATGTCGGGGTCTATATAAACAATCTAGCTCTGCTCTATCACAAACAGCGTAAGTATTTCCTGGCCGAAGCCGAATATCAAAAGGCGCTGGAAATTCAAACCAAACAATTGGGCATGGACCATCCCCACACCCTGAATGTGGTCAAAAACTATGCCTCTTTATTGAGAGAAACGCACAGACAACAAGCAGCGGTCAAGCTGGAAGAGAAATGCAAGGTCAGTCCCCAAGGACTGAACGAACTAAAAGATTCAGGGGTCTATCAAGCCTATAAGCCCCTATCACAGATTAAGACCAGGGAAACAATAGCACCGCGAGTTTCACGCTATAACAGCGGTAACTACAATGTCAGCGACACCGATGCCGAAACACTGCAAAACCTTGTGGTTCCTGAAATGCTTAATCCTAGTCCTAATGCTAATTCGACCAAGAAAGCCGATGGACAAAATGGTTCAGCAACAAAACCAAAGGAAGCAGATGGCAAGAAGCAAGAGTCTAACCAAGGCGCCGGCTTTAGGAATCTACTTAAGCGCAACGAATAGTCAAAGCAGCCTGCTAACTAGGCTCTTCTAGACTTTTGCTTTATTTAGATAGTACTTGCTGTGGGCAGCGGCCTGTTGCCCGTTGTATTTAGCGCCTGGTTTCTTGTGATACGGCAACTCACAGGGGGCGGTGCGAGTGAAAACCATCTGCCCGATACTCATACCGGCATGCAGTCTAACCGGTCGATTGCCGACATTGAGAATTTCCAAGGTAATTTGAGCTGGCGGATGGCTGAAACCAGCATCAATAAAGCCTGCTGTCACGTGCACCATTACACCGAGGCGAGCCAAGCTAGACTTACCGGTCAGCTGTCCGACTATGTCATCGGGCAGACAGAGAGCTTCAAGAGTGGCGCCCAAGATAAACTCATACGGATTCAAGACAATAGAATCTTGTACACACTCAACCACATTGGCTGTGACGGTTTCCGGTTTAAATGGGTCGATTTCTTCATCTGAATCTTCATGCCAGGAGAAGCGATCGGCTAAGCGCACATCATAAGAGTTCGGCTGAATCAGCCTGTCTTCATAAGGTTCAATGATCAAACGACCCTTAGCTACCTCATCTCGTATTTCATGATCAACGAGTATAGACATGCTGCTTCTCCAAGTAATAGGCGGCTTCGGCGAGCCAGCTTAGATATTATCAGCACTTAGTATACCCGCACATCACACACAAGCGACAGGCCTCATATTTGAGGAAACTCTCAGATTGGGCGCCGCATTGGGGGCACTGCCCCTGAGCCGTATATACATCAACTATCTCGAGACAAGAAACCAGGGGACTAGTCGCAGTCCCCTTTCGGCCAGCAGAATCGATCTTTTTTAGCGGCTCTTCCTCCACGCAAGAGCTGCCTGAATCAATACTCTGGCTTGTTGCCCGCGGCGAAATATTGAGAACCTGCCCCCGCCTAGAGGTATCACGGTAAACAGTGATCCCCTTTAGTCCTAGCTCATAAGCCAAAAGGTAAGAATTCTCAACCTCTTCTACTGTGGCGGCAGCAGGGAAATTTATGGTCTTAGATACAGCATTGTCGGTATATTTCTGAAAAGCCGCCTGCATACGAACATGGGCTTGATAATCAATATCATGGGCACAGACCCATACTGCCTTGATATCAGCGGGTATCTCATCGATATGACGCAAAGTACCATCTTGGGCGATTTTGCGCATCAACTCAGCACTGTAAAAGCCCCTTGCCTTAGCCACTTCCTCAAAAAGTGGATTAACTTCAACAAGTTCTTCGCCGCCTAGAACCCGCCTTATGAAGGAGACCGCAAAAAGAGGCTCGATACCGGATGTGGTGCCGGCAATAATTGATATGGTACCGGTTGGGGCTATGGTTGTCACAGTAGCATTGCGGCGATGACGAGGTTCAGCCCCTTCAGCCCAGGTAGAATACTGCCAGTTGGGGAAATCGCCCCGCTGCAGAGCCAACTTTTCAGAAGCTTGAGCAGCCCTTTCATTAATGAAAGACATGAGCTGTTCGGCTTTCAGCCTGGCAGCCTCGCTGTTGTAAGGCAGAGCCAATCTAATCAAGGCTTCAGCAAAGCCCATTAAACCAAGCCCAATGCGGCGATTGCGCAAAGTGGCTTCTCTGACAAAGGGAAAGGGATAATGATTGGCATCGATAACATCGTCAAGGAAGCGAACACCAAGATCTACAGCTTCGCCAAGACGATCAAAATCGAAGTCGGAAGAATCGGCAAGCAAAAACTCAGCTACGTTTATCGAGCCCAAATTACACGCATCACCAGGTCCCAAAGGCTGCTCGCCGCAGGGATTAGTGGCCTCGATATCTTCTGTACCAGGAATAACCTTTCCGGAAGAATCAAAAGTCAATTTGACCGGGTCTTGGGCATTGATTCGGTCTATAAAGACTACGCCCGGTTCGCCGGTGGCATGTGCATTAACTACTATTTTCTGAAAGAGCTGACGGGCTTTAACACTGCGCACCACTAAGGGCTTAGACGAGCCAAGCGTAGAGGGATGCACCAAGGCAAAATCGAGATCGTCTTTGACAGCTTGCATAAACTGATCTGTAATCGCCACTGAAATATTGAAATTATTGAGCTTTGACGTGTCGTGCTTGCAGCTTATGAACTGTTCTATATCGGGGTGATCGATACGCAAAATACCCATATTGGCACCGCGCCTGGTACCACCCTGACGAATAGCCTCGGTGGCGGCATCATAAACAGTCATGAAGCTGACAGGGCCAGACGCCACCCCGGTAGATGTGGCAACCCGATCATTCATCGGTCTAATGCGTGAGAATGAAAAACCTGTGCCACCGCCGGTCTTATGAATGAGAGCAGCATTTTTGCAGGTCTCAAATATACCTTCAAGATTATCCGGCACGGGCAGTACAAAACAAGCAGAGAGCTGACCACCCGCCTTGCCTGCATTCATTAAGGTAGGCGAATTCGGCATAAATCGGCGATTAATCATCATCTCGTAGAATTTCTCTTCGAATGACTTTCGCTCTGCTTCATCGCCATAGTTAAGCTCAGAAGCGGAAACCGCCCTAGCAACGCGACGAAATAAAGCCGACGGATCTTCGCTAGTGCGACCGGCATCGTCTTTTAAAAAGTAGCGCTTCTCAAGAACACGCAAAGCATTGGCACTGAACATTGACAAGCCTCCCTTACAACTATAAGCCCAGGCCGAGGCGAAGACCAACAGTTAATGAGTATTCAGTTTTTGCAGATGCTCTTATTATACTACATTTGTATGGTATGCACCATTAAATCAGAAAAGTGTCAGACCAAGCCAAGCTTGAGAGCCGCCACCGCCGCCTGTGTGCGATCCGAAACTGATAGCTTCTCCATAACTTTACGCATATGGGTCTTGACCGTCTCAGGGCTAATGTTCAAGGCATCAGCTATACCTTGATTGCTTAAACCCTGCACCAAGAGTCTAAGAACCTCAGTTTCGCGTTGGGTCAGACTGCCAGACTTGTCACTCTCTGAACTATTGTCGACATAGACTTTGACGACGCGCCGGGCAATGGAAGGCTCCAACCAAATATTGCCCTTCATCACTGAACGAATGGCATCAATCAAACTCTCAACCGGCGAGTCTTTCAAACAATAGCCGTCGCACTTTGCGGAAAGAGCTGCCGCTATGGTCGCATCACTATCTTTTGAGGTAAGCATGAGCACTTTAATTTGAGGATGCTCTTCCTTTATGCGCTGGGCCGTATCCACGCCGCTCAAACCAGGCAGGCCAATATCCATAAGAACTAGTTGCACCGGCGGCTCTTTCGCTAAGGCAATGCGGTTGATTAGCTCATTTCCGGTAACACATTCAAGGCCGATATGAATCTCTGGATAATGCGCCAAAGCAAGTTTGAGACCAACTCTGGTCAATTGATGGTCTTCCACTATGGCAATTTTTATTTTGCTTGGCGAAGAGGACTGCCCGTGATCTGCGCTACTCATTCGGACCTCCTTCCCTGTTAGTTTCTCATATCGCCAAAAAAGAGGAAGTGCCAATAGACACTTCCTCTTTTAAATTCGCTAATCGAGCTCTCTTTTTTAGATACTGAGATTGAGGTTGGAGCTGTGACCCGGGAAGGCTTTCGCCGACGGATTAATGAAGGTCACGGCAAAGTTGACTGCTGTGGCGGCCTCGGCGGCACCAGTGGCAATCAACTTCAGCTTGGCGGTATGAGCAGCGATGTCACCGGCGGCATAAACGCCGGGCAAGCTGGTCTCCATCATTTCGTTTACGGTGATGGCGTTAACGTCCATCTTGAGACCCCAGCTCTTGAGGAAGTCGAGGTTGATGACGAAACCAATGTTGATGACGATGGCGTCAATCTTAATGGTCTCTTCTTTGCCGGTGCGGTTATCAAAAATGACCGCTTCTTCAACATTCTTGCCGCTGGTTTTGATTTCTTTCAATTCATAGAATGTCTTGATATCAACCTTGTTGCGCTTCATTTCTTCTACTGAAGTCTGCACGGCTCTGAACTGGTCACGACGGTGAATCAAGGTTACTTTGTTGGCCAAGACCGAGAATTCGTTAGCCCAGTCAACAGCAGAGTCGCCGCCGCCGATGATCAAGACGTTCTTACCGCGGAATCTCTCTTTATTCTTGACGGCATAAAAAATGCTTTCGCCTTCCAGTTCGCGGTCATACTCAGCATCTAGACGCTTAGGTACGCAAGCACCTGCGCCTAAGGCCAAAAGTACTGTTTTGGAATAATGACCATCATTTTGGTCGGTAATGATTTGCCAATGACCTTCTTCGCTCTTCTTAAGGTCGAGCACTTTTTCGCCAAGCACAATGGCCGGCTTAAAGAGTGAAGCTTGGGTGGCCAGATTCTTAGCCAAATCTTTGGCAAGGATCTTTGGATGCCCGGCAACGTCGTATACATATTTTTCAGGATAAAGGGCGGTGAGCTGACCGCCAAGTTCCGGCAATACATCGATTACTTTCACTTTCAAGCCTCTAAGACCGGCATAGAAAGCGCCAAATAATCCAGTCGGACCGCCACCGATAATCGTTATGTCATATAGATCCATGAGTGAATCCAAGTCTCCAGCTAAATCTAATAATCAAGGGGCTATTGTAATACAGACTTCCGCCCCGAAGCGCTCGTATTCATGAATAATGAAGGACCTGATACGTTGACCCACTGGCATCTTAGAAAATGAAGTATCGCGACTTCGGCAAAACAGGCATCAAGGTCTCCGAAATTGGCTTCGGCACCTGGCCCATCGGCGGCAATTCGCACGGCATGAGCTATGGACCGACCGATGACAAGGTCTCCACAGACGCCCTTAATCGAGCTCTTGACCTGGGCATCAACTTCTTTGATACTGCCGACGTCTATGGCTGGGGACACGCCGAAAGCCTTTTAGGCAAATGCTTTAGAGGCAAAAGAGACCGAATTATATTGGCCGCAAAAGTAGGCGCCGATTTCTATCAAGGACAGGGTTTCCAAACCTTTACGCCCGAATATATTAGCTTCGCCCTTGACAAGACCCTAGGCAGACTGCGCACCGATTATCTAGATGTCTACCAGCTGCATAATCCGCCACTGAAACTGCTCAACAACCCAGCCATTTATGAAAAGCTGAAAGAACTAAAGAGAGAAGGCAAGATACGCAGTTGGGGAGTCTCGGTATTCTCTGATGTGGAAGGAATTGCAGCAATCAATGTGGGGCAACCTGACTGTATTCAGATTGCTTACAACATTTTTAGCTTTCGTCCTTCCGAAAAGCTCTTTCCACTGGCCAACGAAAAAGGCTGCGCCATCATCGCCAGGGAATGTCTAGCCAATGGTTTTCTCACAGGCAAATACAAAAACTCAAACTTGGTTAGGTTTGCAGCCGGAGATATGAGAAGAAGTTGGCCGCCTGAATACATCAGAGCCCGCATTGAGGCAACCGAGAGGCTGCAATTTTTGGTCAGGGAAAAGCAAACAATGGGACAAGCAGCCCTGCGCTTTGCCCTTGGCGAAAGCGCCGTATCGACGGCGCTGGCCGGCATGAAATTGCCCGAACAGGTGGACGAAAATGTCGAAGCTTGCCTTGAAAGTCTAAGCGAAGAAGAGCTGAAACACCTGACTGAACTTCAACTTACCGGTTTCAAAAAAGAACTGCCAATTTAAAGTTAGCGGGACGTGATCATCTTGATGCGGGTGCCAGAGGGCGTGGGCACGGCAGTGTAATAGTGAGCCTGCGGCGCACCAAACTCATTCATAAAATGAGCGCTCTGCTGCGAGAAGTCATGATTGGAAAGTGACCAACCAACCGGTGCCTGCTGCATAGGCGCTGGCATGGGGGCACCCATCGGCTGGACCTGCCCATAAGCTGCCTGCGGCTGGGCCTGGCGGTCACGCAAACCGAAAGTACGCATAGACTGGTGCATCGGGTGAGTCATGTAGGCAGGTTGTTGCCCCATTGCTTGCGGCGCAGCTGCAGTGGGCGCTGGAACCGGAATATTGTGGGGCATCATATTGCCGGGCTGGAAAATATAGCCTGTGTTTGCCGAGGTTTTAATCGGCAAAGCTTCCTTGATGCCTTCAACTATATATCTGTCCTGATGCGCGGTCGGCGCATAGGCTTTGTGCGAGCCCAGGACATGATTGGCGAAAGGCTCGTTATGCCGGACCCAATAAATGACGCCTAGCCAGCCGGTAAAACCCAAAAACATCATGAGCAGAAGGAAATTCGGTGTGATGACGATTCCTTCGAAAAGCTTCTTTAGGCTCAGTCCATTGACGGCATTGTTCCAAACAGCAGTTTGAGATGGACTCTCACCGTGACCGCCATGCTCGACACCGTCGCCCTCACCTTCCAGACCGAGAAACTGCGCCACCGACTTGTGTCCACTGGCATGGCTGCCGTGGTTGTGCCCGTGGTCATGACCATGGTCGTGACCGCCATGTTCTGCACCGCCGTCGGCGGACCCGCCATCCATAAAAACACTGCTCAAAGCTATTGCTCCATCCAGAACTAAAAGCCTGTATAGCCAATAGTTTATTTATCTATAGACAGAAGTAAATGGTGAAACCACGCAATCGCCGAAGCTTGCAAAAACTTTAGCTTCTTTGCTAGAGACAGGAGACGAGGATCGTCAGCTAGTCGACTTCTACACCTTCAATCTGAGCCACTCTCTGCCTGAGGCTCTCGACAACACGGGGCACTTCCAACAATGCCGGCATTCTTTCCTCAATGCTGGTGATGTGCCTGGTAAGTTCGATAGAGCGCTCCATCAGTTTAATCAAAATCTGCTGCGTGGCAACCAACTGCCTCTGATTATCTATGAGTTGCGAAGCAATCTTGCTTGTCTCGACCCGCTGATCGACACTCACCGACATCAGTTCAGTAAACCTCTCCACCAGCTTTTCTACTTGCTGGCGCATATGCGTATCGCCATAGATGCCGCTCCCAGACTCCTGGGATTCGCCCGGACCAGCCGAGAAGAACTGGTCGAAGCCTTCCATGTCTACTCCAGACTCAGACCTTTCGGGCTGTTCCTGCGGTACCCGTTTAGCCTCTGCCATCTATTTCCCCTCTGTGCTTGACTCTGTTTTTGTTGTACCGATAAGAATTAGATTTGAGCTGTTTATCGCTGCTATTGGCTACCCAACCAAACAAAGACTTGCGAAGTCATCATTGCTTGCAATCAGGCAGCCGGGCAAAACAGAACAAGTCGAAAGCCTCGCTCGACCCACCCCAAGGTGAAAAGAAACGAAAAACCAATGACTCTCAGGCAATAAGAAGCCCTAACTCTTTAGGTTGCGGTTTATGGATCTACGCCCCCACGAGTGGTGGCACGTATGAATTATAACCAATGCCGAGAATAAGGCAAGAGAAAAACGAAAGAATTTATGACCAAATTTGATACCAGTACCTACCACTCCAGGTGATACCATCTTCGGCCATCCATTAGCACCATAAGAGGTGGCGTCTTATAAATTGTGAACTAATCGGCCTCTCTTAAATACAGCCTTGATTGGATTCCACCCCATGTTGTACGGAACCTCCTCCAGTCTAGGCACTTGGTAGACGGCGATATCGGCCTGGTAGCCGGGCGAAAGACGCCCAAGCCGATCGCCAACCTTGAGGGCATAGGCAGCATTGACGGTCAAAGCATTGAGGGCTTCTTCCACAGTCAATTTCAAATGCAAACAAGAAAGACCCCAAATGAAGGGTAGAGAAAATATATGACAGGAGCCTGGATTATAGTCTGAAGCAATAGCGACGATGGCGCCCTTCTCAACCAGGCGGCGAGCCGGTGCATGGGCTGCCAAATTGAGGTAGAAAGAGGTTCCGGGTAAAAGCACTGCCACCGTTTCACAGGCGCCGAGCATAGTCATCTCTTCTTCCGAAACATTGAGCAAATGATCACAACTGGCCGCACCATATTCGCAGGCCAAGGCGGTGGCGCCCAAACTGACAAACTCATCGGCATGAACCTTCAGTGAAAAACCCAGCCCGAGTGCTGCATCAAATACCGCCCTTGTATCATCGAGGGTGAAATAACCCCGATCGCAGAAGATATCGACGAAGGTCGGCACCGCCGACTCTGTCACCATACGTGATGCCGCAGGCAGCATATCTTTAATAACATGGTCGACATATTCTTCTTTATTACTGCCGGTAGGCACTGCATGTGCAGGCATAAAGGTAGGCAGCACTTCCACTTCTGACTGTTTACGCAGTTGCATAATTGCTTGCAGCATACGCAACTCACTTTCGAGGCTAAGACCATAGCCAGTCTTGATTTCACAAGTAGTGGTACCACTCTGCAAAAGTCGCTGCAGACGCAGCTCCCCAAGCGAAACCAGCCTATCTAGAGAAGAATCCCTGGTGGCACGCATACTGGCCACTATGCCACCACCGGCGGCAGCAATCTCAGCATAGGTTTTGCCCTGGCAGCGCATCAAAAATTCCGCCGAGCGATTGCCGTCAAAAATGAGGTGGGTATGACTATCGACAAGACCGGGAGTGACCAAGCCGCCACCAGCATCATATATGGTGGCATCAGCGGTCAACTGAAGTTGGGCTTTGACCTCGGTGCGCTTGCCAAAGGCCACAACCCGGCCGCCGAAGCAAGCTAAGGCGGCATCGCCGAGGCGAATCACTCGACCCAAGTCGCCGCCTCTCAAAGCACCACTTTCACTTTCAGCAGTCACCAGTTCGCCAATATTGTCTATAAGTAAATCAGCCTGCACGATAAACCTCAGATATACGGAAGCAGGGAGTTGCCCCCCTGCTCACAACTAAAACAGAAATATACTCACCCGGCAATTTTCAATTTCCAAGAATGCGCAGCCCAGCGCTTGACATAAGCGCTCGTTCGGCTGGGAAATTATACCGAATACTAGGCCGAAAGCGGGATGGTCTCGCCAGCAGCTTCTTTCTGCACCGCGTCGGCTGTCTCCTCGTCACTGTTTAGCTCTCGCACCATGCGACTCTCTATCGCCTCGCAATAGCGACAACCATCCTCTTCGTGACTAGGCATCTCGTTTAGCTCTTTCATCTCAGCCAAACTCTTGACCACTTCAGGCCAGTGCAGGGCAAATAGTTCCTTGCTGGCTTCTTTACGACTCACCTTAGTTTCCTGAGGGCTAACCTTAATGGTGGTGAGCAAAAGCTTTTCAAAGGGATAACGCATTTGCAGGCGCTCAGCCAAGAATTGTCGAACTAGCTCAGTGGGGGTCGGCCAGGCTGGATTAGATGGTCTGGGCTCTTTCAAGCTAAAGATGACAAGCTCTAATTTTTTCTCGGCAGGATAATAAAGAACCAAATCGAACACTTCTTCCAGGTAGACTCGCTCACCGGCTATACGAGAGCGAACCCGCAAAGAGACAGCCTCTACGTTAGAACCACTTGGATGATAGGGACGACTCTGATAGCGCAGAAGAGTTTTGTATGTATAAAGGAAAGCCCTGGTACCCGCATCGTTAAGATCGGCACTGGCACTGAGCCTGTCCACCGGCCAATATTGACCCATAAACTTTTGAATCTGCGTCACCGAAGTCAACTTAGCCCTGTTGATTTCAGATAGAGCCCGAAGGATGAAGCGCTTGCATACACTGGAAGCTTGCTCTTTAGCCTGAGCGGCGCCATCACGATGATAGGCAAGGAAATAAGCCCTCTTGCAAGCGCGAAAGGCTTCCAGCATTACTGGTGTGAACAATGTACGGTCCATAGCGCAGACCCCCTCTGGAATTACCATATTTTTGTATGTCATACTAATTTATAGTATCCTCATTGAACAGTCAAATGAAACCCAGAGAGAGAAAATCTCTGGATGCATATCTTGGTTTGTGTCTTATGACTGTTCTTTCTCCGACACTATCTTTTTGCCCTATAAATAAGGATGGGAAACCCTCTTGAAAAGCCCAAACCCGCAGCCGGAGCCACTTTCAAAAGATAGACAAGAGCGATCGATTAAATAGCGAAGAAATACTTCCACAAACACCAGTGCATATGTAATGCTTCAGTTCTGAGGAAACGAAACAAAGAAAGTGCAGATTAAATCTCACGGTTATACTTCTATATATCTTGGTCAAGGTAGAGAAAATGCACAGCATGATAGAAGCCGGTACCAAAGCCCCTGTGCTGACGGTATCCCAACTGACAAATTTGATAAGAGATTGCCTCGAAGATGAATTCGACTCGGTTTTTGTCGTGGGTGAAATATCAAACGCCAAGATATACCCAAGTGGGCACTGGTATTTTTCGCTAAAAGACCAAGAAGCAACTCTGCCCTGTGTCTGTTTCAAAAACTCAGCCCAGGCAATAAAGTTCAAGCTGGAAGACGGCTTGATGGTGGTAGCGAGGGGTAAGCTCAGTGTTTATCCACCCCGCGGCGCCTACCAAATGATCGCCACCAGCCTTGAGCCGGTAGGCATAGGCGAGTGGCAGCTGGCTTTCGAACAACTCAAGAAAAAGCTGGAAGAAGAGGGCTTGACCAACCCAGAGAGAAAACGTCCGATTCCTATTTTGCCCCGCAAAGTGGGCGTGGTGACCAGCCCAGCCGGCGCTGCTTTGCGAGATATATTAAGTGCTCTTGGTCGCCGCAACCAGACTGTTTCTGTCTTGATTTCGCCGGCAAAAGTGCAAGGCGAAGGTTCGCCTGAAGAAATTGCCCTGGCCATCAAAGCCCTAGAAGAAAGAGACGACATTGATGTAATCATCGTTGCCAGAGGCGGCGGCTCAATAGAAGACCTCTGGTCGTTCAACACCGAAGTAGTGGCGCGGGCGGTGGCAAATTGCCGCATCCCTGTGGTCTCAGGGGTTGGTCACGAAACCGACATAACTATCTGCGACCTGGTCGCCGATCTGCGCGCACCGACGCCAACAGCCGCCGCAGAACTGGTGGCACGCGGAGAAAGAGAACTCTTAGACAAGTGGCATTATCTCACGCAAAGACTAAGCTCTTTGGTAGAGGACCGGCTGAAATTGGCTGAAAGAGAATTACAGCGGCTCAGCCCCATCAATGCCCTCGCTCGCTACGAAGGACGCCTAGAGCTTAGCTTGGCAAATGTGCAGCGCAATAGACAAAAACTGGACACCGCCATTGATAGACTGCTAAGCAAGCAAGAACACGAACTAGTTAAATTGACTGAAAGACTAAAGGACCTTGGTCCGGGAAACGTCTTGAGTCGGGGTTTTTCGATTTTGCGGGGGCTGGCCGGTAATGTCATCACCGATGTCGGCAGCCTAAAAAGCGGCGACAAAGTGCAAGCAGTGTTCAAGCGAGGCCGGCTCAATATGACGGTTGATTCAATTGATGAAGATACAGCTTATGACCAATGACGAGCACAACATCAAACAACTAACTCTGCTTGGTTTTGAACAAGCACCGCTGCGAAAAAAGACAAAAGAAAAAGAAAAAGAGAAAGAAAAAGAGGTAAAGGAGAAAAGAACTATGACAGCCAAACAAGAAGAAAAAATCGACTTCGAAGCCTCCCTTCTCGAACTGGAAAACGTGGTCAAGCAACTTGACAGCGAAGTAAAACTAGACAAGGCACTTAAGCTATTTGAGACGGGTATAAAGCTCTCGGTTGAATGCGAGGAATTTATCAAAGGGGCCAAAAAGAAGATTGAGATATTAAAGAAGAAAGCCGACGGTAGTATGGAACCGGAAAGCTTTGAAGAAGAAGGCAGCACAGAAAGCTAAGAAAGAGGCGACAAATAGCTCATGCCAAATCAAGATGAAATGATAGAAAGCCTTAAACAAGCTCTTAGCCTTTCACCGGACAACCTACCGTTGCGCTTGCTATTAGGCGAAAATCTTCTCACAGTGGGACGGATGGAAGAAGCCGAGCGTGAATTCACCACCGCTCTCGCCCTTTCGCCGAACGACTCTAAGATAATGGCGTCCCTAGCCCAAGCCTTTTTCGGCAGCGGCAAATACAGCCAAGCTCTAGTCATCATCGAAGATTTGGTCAAGAAGCCCGAACCCCAGCCGCGAGCCCTTTTGCTCTATTGTCGACTGCTGCTCAATGAAGGCAAACTGGCTCTAGCCAGAGAATATTATGCAAAAGCCGTTGCTGCTGAGCATTCGCTCACCGACAATTCCCTCGAAGAGCGCCTCGGCTTGACCGGCAAAGACTTTACTGCCAAAGAAGGGCCGGGCAAGCAAGATAGTGCAAGACGCTTAGGGGCGACAGCCTGCGGCGACTTAAGCGAGTTCTCGGTCAACAATTTACTAAACGACGACACAGATGACAACGAAGATAACAATGAAAGTAATGATCTAGATTTTGGCGACCTGGTCGAAAATGCCGGCATCGGTTTTGCTGATGTAGGCGGCATGGATAGCGTCAAAGAGCAGATCAGGATGAAGATCATTTATCCACTGCAGCACCCCGAGACTTTCAAAGCTTACGGCAAAAAAATGGGCGGCGGTATTTTGCTCTATGGTCCGCCTGGTTGCGGCAAGACTTATCTCGCCAGGGCTACAGCTGGCGAAATCAAGGCAGGATTTATACCGATAGGCTTGCACCAGGTGCTCGATATGTGGATTGGTGCCAGTGAAAAGAATCTGCATAGTATTTTTGAGATAGCAAGAAAACAAAAACCCACAGTACTCTTTTTTGATGAAGTGGACGCTCTGGCAGCCAGCCGCAGCGATATGAAGCAGTCATATCACAGGCATACAATCAATCAGTTCCTGAACGAGTTGGATGGAGTCAATACATCCAATGAAGGCGTACTGGTGCTGGCGGCCACCAATGCTCCCTGGCATTTAGATCCGGCTTTTAGAAGGCCCGGGCGCTTCGATAAGATTATCTTTGTTCCACCGCCTGATACTCAGGCTAGAGCCTCAATCTTGCGCATCATATTGAAGGGCAAGCCTCAAGACAATATAGATTTCGACTTTATCGCAAAAAAAACTGAGAGGTTTTCGGGGGCAGATTTAAATGCCCTGGTTGAAGACTGCATAGAAAAGAAAATCGAGGAAGCCATGTCTAAAGGTGGCGAACCACGACCAATAACCACCAAAGACCTAGAAAAGTCGAGCAAAATCATCAAGCCTTCGACACTGGAATGGTTTTCATCAGCAAGAAACTATGCAATCTATTCCAACGAAAGCGGTCTTTATGATGAAATCGCCAAGTACCTTAAGCTTTAGTAGCTATGAATCAACATTTTGAAAGAGGCGCCACACTGCTCTCGCACCACCTCTATGCCGAGGCGGAAAAAGAGCTAAAGCTATCGCTGGCTCAAGATCCTAATCATGCAACGGCGCTCAGTCTTTTGGCTTCGGCTCTATCGTGCCAAAACAAAACCGACGAAGCGATCGCCACGGGCGAACGAGCCATTGCTGTCGCCCCCAACGATCCATTCACGCACTACATCATGGCCTCTTCTTATATCAAGAAGAACGCCACCAAACGCGCTCTCAAGCACATAGAACAAGCCCTCAAACTTGATTTGAATGATCCCGACTTTTGGGCCATGTCGGCGCTGATTCGCATCGATATGCACGAATACAGCAAAGCCCTGAGCGATGCCGAGCAAGGACTAAAAATAGATGGTGACCACGTTCTGAGCATTAACGCCAGAGCCTACTCACTGGCTAGACTCTCGCGCATCGAAGAAGCCAGAAACGATCTGGAAAGAGCTCTGGAATTAGAGCCGAATGATAGCTTTACTCATACGAACTATGCTCTTTTGTTGATTAAGCAAGGCAAAGTCGATGCCGCCGCTGAAAACCTCAAAGAAGCATTGAGACTTGATCCTAACTCATCAATGGCGCAAGAAGCCCTACTTGATGCCATCAAGTCCAGAAATCCTATTTATCACAAGATCTTGCTTTTCACCCATTGGCTGGTCGAGATGGGTGACCGCAAAAGGCTGGGGCTTTTGCTGGTGCTCTTTCTGATACCTGGCGTAAGGGGCTTGATAGGGCTCTTATTCATTCTCATTTGGTCAAGCAACCATCTATTTACCTTTCTATTGCGCTTAGATCCTCTCGGCAAAAAGATTCTGACCGACAAACAAAAGAGTGACAACAATAAAGGCATCATCATTGTTTCACTCATTTCCGCCTTCATCTTGTTTTGTGTGGCAATGGCGGTGATTTATCCTGAAGTCGGCAATCAGCTTTCAGAGCAAAAGATAGAACTTATCGAAGAAGCGCAAGAAGCAGGCAAGAACGAAGAAGCGAAGAACAAGCTGCAAGCCTATGTCGAACGGCTGCGCAGCTATGTCTATCGAAAAAAGCCAAATTACAAGCTTTCTGCAGCAATGTCTAAAGCCCTGCTGAAAAGCAAAATCAAGCTGGATAGAGAAAAGCAACTAGAAGTACTGCTTTTGGACCTATATATAGCCAAAGCTCTGAGTCATCAAGAAAGAGAAAAAGAAGTTTTGGCTCAAATAAAAGACTTATCTGAGCAAGAAAACTGTTCGCCCCTTTTAGACAAAACAGAGATAAAGAAAGCTATGCAGCTGCTTAAGGTACAGTCTCTCACCGAACTCAAACTTTGAACTCAAACTTTGACCCCAAGCTGAACAAAAGCTGACCGGAAACGCAGAAGTTAAGGTTGCGACCGAGCAATTTCACGAGAATTTCACAGGCATGAGCAGATACTAATCGAGCCTTGATTTTCTACATTCGAGATTACTATGTCAACAAAACCTGAAACCGAGCCGATCCGGCATAGCGAAGCGCCTGCATCTCAGCGTCAAGACATAAGCGAACAGAACAGACAAGATCTCTCTAGATCGGTTTGGGATTCTTACTCTGACAAACCGGCCATCGCCCGCGCTATGCCGCATAACAATGACAATACCAATGCCGCATCGGCGCTCTATCAAAACGACGGCAAGATGGTTCTGCCAGGAATAATGCTCGTCGGCGCAGATCTAGAGCGTGGTGCCGCAAGTGGTCAAGGCAGAGGGCTAGAGAGTGGTGCGGGGCAGAAACCCGAGAAGGCGAGCCAAGAAGAGAGCCTGAAAGCAAGAGTCTTAGACAATAATCTTAGCTCGGAAGAGCGCCTTAAGGCGGTAAAAGAGCTAGTCAACCTTGGAACAACCAATCTGAGCGCCAAAGATCAACAGGGAAAAGACAGCAAGCTGCGCCTAGAAGTAGAGAAAGCCGGCAACCGTGAAATGGTGCATCTTTTTGTCAACGACGGCAAGGGCGAGAAGACCGCTCTACGCGGTATCATGGATGGTGCACAAGTAGAAAAACAAATAGGCAATGGCAAACAAGTCTCGCTTGAGGGAAAAGGCTTTCACACACTAAAAGGTCTCAGTGAATCGAAGCAGCCCCAAGCAGGCAGAACCACCGAAGCAGAGAGAAAACCTGAAGCAGCCAAGCAACCTGAAGCTGCTAGACAAGCTGAAGCCGCCAAACAACCCGAAGCTGCTAAGCAACCTGAAGCAGCCAAGCAAGCCGAAGCTGCAAAACAAGCCGAAGCCGCCAAGCAAGCCGAAGCAGCCAAACAAGCCGAAGCCGCCAAGCAAGCCGAAGCCGCTAGACAAGCCGAAGCTGCTAGACAAGCCGAAGCTGCTAGACAAGCCGAAGCCGCTAAACAAGCTGAAGCCGCTAGACAAGCTGAAGCAGCTAAGCAACCAGATGCTGCTAGACAAACTGAGCCAGAAAAGCGAGTTGAGAGAGAGCAACAACCTGAGCCGGTCAATCTAGACGAGATGGAGAGACAAGAGAAGGTTGCCGCCAAGAAGACCAACCCAGACAGCCGTGAAACAAAGCCTGAAGCCAAGCCCAAGCCGGAGCTTCTCAATCCTGCCGAGAGCCAGGCAGAAGCAGGCGACAAGCCTAGACAGAGCCGCATTGTCCGCACTCTTTCGGAGCGCTCGCGCTTCTACACCCATCAAGACGATTCGAAGAGTTGCTCTGCCTTTTCTTTCGGCATGATGGCCGCCGATCACCTTTATGGCAGACCAGTCAAGCATGGCTCAGAGGCTCAGTATTTTAAAGAACTAGCCGGCACAATCAACCACGGCTATAGAGGCGATTTGAAATCGGTGGAAGCGAAACTACAGAAGATTGGTCTTGATGCAAAAGCCTACGAATATGGCTTTGGCAACGTATCGAGAGAAAGCCTCAAAGATCTCAACCGCGAGCTCGACCAAGGAAAATCGGCAGTAGTGAAAGTAATCAACCCCACTACAAAGAACCCTCATTACATCTATGTGGCAGGCCGCGATAAGAATGGCGACTATATAGTCGGCGATCCGGCCAGAAGCAATCGCACCAATTCGGCGCCGGTCTCACCCGATTTTCTCTATTCGATGATGAGACAGAGAGACGGCTTTGTCGTGGGAGGTGCACCAAAAGATAGTGCCGGACGCGTATTCAACGTGCCCAGCACTGAAATGTCTCGAAGACGCAACCGATAATTAGCCGGCGGCTGTTTCCATCACCACTTCTAGATTAACTTCGCCCTGAACTTCAGGAGCCAGTTTAACGTGAACAGTGAAAGTGCCCAGAGCGGCGACATCTTCGTTGGTCTTTACCAATCTCTTGTCGATGGGTGCTCCGACTTCTTTCTCGATCAAGGCAGCGATTTCTTTATGGGTGATTTTGCCATAAAGCTTGCCGCCTTCACCAACGCGAGCAGCAACTTTGATTGTGCCGATATTGCTGATTTTCTCAGACAGTTCGACTGCTGCTTTGTGCAATTGCTCAGCTTTGCGGCGCAGAGCTTCCAGATCTTCTTCCCGCTTCTTCAAACTACCGGCGGATGCGACCACGGCTAGACCGCGAGGCTGAAGGAAATTGCGGAAGTAACCCGGTTTGGCTTCGACAATGTCGCCAGCCTGACCAAGCTTCTGTACTGAATGCTGCAAAATGACCTTCATAACAACTCCAAACAATATATATGCGCATGCTATATGAGCATGCCAGATTACCACGCAGAACCCACCCAGGCCAACAAAAGCAATTTAAATTAGTCTGGTTTGAAAAGTCGCTTCACAAAACCCTAAAGTCTTAACTGGCAATAATCCAAGCCACTAGTAATCAAGTCCTGTTTCGCGAAACATGCCACGCACCCCGGAAGGGTCGCACATAAAGCCGAAACGCTTGTAAAAGCCGTCAGTGCCGGGATCTGCATAGAGAGTCACCAGCGGAATCTTGAATTCGTCCAATTCTTTCAAGAGCTCATCCATGACAAGCCGACCAACCCCTAACTTTTGATAGTCGGGACGAACCACCATATCCCAAATTGTGGCGTTAAAAACCATATCTCCGGTGGCCCGGGCAAAGCCAATCAATTGACCCTCGTGCCAAACCGATACGACAGCCATAGAATTAGCCAAAGCTTTGACAATCAAATCCGGCTCCCGGCGACTCCAGCCCACCGAGGCGCATAGTTCCTGAACGGCTCTGGGCGGCACAGCCTTATCGTGACTGACCTTAAGATTAGGGGGCAGATCTCTGGAGTGCTCGTTTTTGCGCCAAATTCCGGATAGAACCATCTTAAATCCTATTTAGCAGGGCTACGGTTTCCACATGATAAGTCTGGGGGAATAAATCCACCGGCTTCACCCGAATTGTTTTATACCCATATGATGACAGTTCACCAAGGTCTTCGCCCCCTTCTCCTTGATCTTCTTCCAGAATTCGCAAGTCGCGCGCGAGTGTGGCAGGGTTGCAGCTTACATAAATAATATTGCGCGGTCCGAATTGTTTAATAGCCTGCAAAACACGGGCGTCCACCCCTTTGCGCGGCGGGTCCAAGACCAGCAAATCAATTTCAGGGCGATTCTTGAGCAATTCCTCCAAGGCGTCTTCCACTTTGGAAGCCAAGAAATTGAGATTGCTAAGCCCATTCAACTCGGCATTGGCCTGCCCGTCCTTCACCGCCTCTTCATTCTCTTCGATGGCAAACATTTCGCCAGCCAGATGTGAGAGCCAAATAGCGATTGTACCCACCCCGGCATAGGCATCTACGATTGTGGCGTGACTGTGCACACCGTGTACAGCCTGGGCGGCCATGTCGTGCACTATTTCTAAAAGCTTTACTGCCTGTCGGCTATTTACCTGGAAGAAACTCTCGGAAGAGAGCCTGAAAGTCAGCCCTTTCTGTAATACTGCCGGCAGGTCATGACGATTCGTCTGCAGCACTTCTTCGATATAGTCTTTACCGAGAACATTGAGAGTGGTATCGCCCATGATGCGATTGCCGCTCTGTTTGTTGAAATTCAAAGAGACCCCTTCGACCTCTTCCACCTCGCCCATCAGATCTTGTGCAATGCTGGTAAACACCTGCAAATACTCGTCTTTGGCAAAGTCACGATATTTCATCGGCTCATGATTGACGACAAAGGTGACCAGCATTTTCTGCTTGGCGAAACTCATGCGCACATGTAAGTGCCTAAGCAAACCCCGATGCCGGTGCTCGTCATAAACCGAAAGTTTGTATTTGCGCACTAGATTGCGCACGCTGTGCAAAACTCGGTCCATCACCTGGGGCTGAATCGAGCAACTCTCGATATTGACCAAACGGTGGCTTTCATATTCATAATAGCCGGCCAAAGTTTTGCCATTTTGAAACTGAAAGGGAAACTGCGCCTTATTGCGATAATGCCAGGGGTCAGACTCGACTATTGGCTCTAAAATCTTAGCCAATCTTTCGTCATCGAAAATCTTGCCACCGGAAAGATGCCGGAGAGCTTGCCTAACCAGACTAGATTTGGAGCGCAACTGCTCGGCATAATTCATATTCTGCCACTGGCAGCCGCCGCAACGCTCAAAATGAGTACATTCAGCCTTAACGCGCTCGGTAGAGGGCGACAAAACCTCTTCAATAGAGGCTCTGGCAAAATCTTTTCTCACATCAAAGAGCTTGACCTTGAGTTTGTCGCCGACCACCGCTCTTTCAATAAAGACCGGCAGACCTTCTACTTTAGCCAGTCCAGCGCCGCCGCCGGCCATCGATTCAATCTCGACATCAATGAGAGTATCTCTTTCAAGATTATGCGCCTGTCTTATCTTAGCCAACTTTTTCCTGCCTGCCCCTGATACTAATTACGAACCAATTTCAAATTAATCACTAACTAAACAAACAAATCTAATCTAAACTAATCCAAACTAAGCGAGCGAAATTGCAAAAGCCAATTTCTGTCTATGCCAAAAACCGCCTAGACCAGCTAGTCTAACAGAGATCTATCGGTGCGTCCGCTTATCTTCAGCTTCTTAATATCGCCGCCAGTATCACCGACAGTATCAAAAGAAGAATCAAGTAAAGTACCTAAACCACGCCCATTGTCATAATCTAGGCCGGCTTGCTCGAGCCCTTCGTCAAGCCCGGCCACCACCGAAAGCCCAAGTCCGGCTTCGAGTTCTTCAAGCTTCTCTGATAGTTCTTGGCGGCTACTGCGACCACTGCGCACTTGGTCTTCAATCAAGAAAAACTTGCCCTTGAGAAGGCGCTGGTCAAACTGACTGCAAGCCAATTTTTCATATAAAGCCTTGCGCCTGGCTCGATAGGGTCCATTTTGCAAGGGCGGCATGGCTAAGATCTCGGCATAGGTCTTACCGCGATAGGCAGTTAGGCTATTCCTTTCAATCTTTGTCAGGGTGACGCACTTAAGCACGGCATCTTCGTCTAGATAACGCTGGGCAAAGCAATCGACAGCAGCCCTATCGACCACTAAACGATAAAAATGGCTCTGGTCTGATGGGCTATAAAAGTCGCAGCTAAGCGCCTGCATCCAGCTAAAGCGCCCAGAAAGCAGACGAGCAATCAATACTGTATCTATTTTGAGGTCAGCCAAACCGGCTCTCTTATCTCTATAAATGGTGAGGCGAATCTCGCCCTTGCCTCGGTCTATCGACACAAGCTCTGGACCGGCAAGTCTAGCCATCTTGCCAAGCTGACTTTGGGTCAGAACCATTCTAATCTGATTCTGCAAAGTCGAATAATTGCTTGAATAACTGCCAGCATTGGCAGCGACATAAAGACCAGAGCCAGACAGAGACTTATCTATAGCTTGGCCAGAAGCTTGGTCAGATTGATAATTTCCTATAGATTTGGCGGCTGCCAGTGGCGCAAAGCCAATAGAGAGCGACAAAAGCGCCATCACATAAGAAAATCCAGCGATATAAAGACGATTCATTGCAGGCAGAGCAAGAACACCAAAGATTAAATAGATGCCATTTATTAGACGCCATAAATCTACCATATAATGAGCGAATGGCCACAGATAGCGACAAAAATAGAAATATCAACAAAATTACTATGGTCCATGTCTCCGACATCCACTTTGGATCAGGAGAGAGTCATGGACGCCTCAATCCCGACACCGGATTGAATATTAGATTTGAAGACTTTGTACTGGCCTTGAAAAAGGCTGTGGACTACACCATTGAAAATCAAATCGATGTCTTCCTCTTTTCGGGAGACGCTTATCGCAATGCCTCTCCCGAGCCGATTTATCAAAAGATGTTTGCCCGCGAGCTAAATCGACTCTCCAAGCACGAAGTCAAGACCATCTTGGTAGTAGGTAATCACGACCAGCTCTTGCGATCTACCCAAAGCCATGCCATGTCTGTCTTTCAGAGTCTAGAAGTACCAGACATGTTAATCGTGGACAAACCGATGATGCTTGAAATAGAAACCAAGCACGGTCCCTTTCAACTAATCGGTCTGCCTCATATCACCAGGCACAATTTAGCCAGTCTGGAAAAGTATAAAGATGCAAGCGCTCAAGAAATTGACCGTGTCTTAGCCCAGCATGTAGAGAGCCTACTTGCCGGCTTTTTCAGCAAGCTGGACAAGAGCAAACCCTGTGTGGTCACTGCCCATATGAGCACCGACAAAGCGCTGGCTGGTATCGAAGAAGAACTATTGGTCGGCTATACCATGACTTTCCCCACCGAGATGTTTATCTATGACGGTGTCGACTATGTGGCGCTAGGGCACATCCACAAATATCAAATACTAAGAGAGAAAGATCCAGCCATAGTCTATGCCGGCTCACTTGAAAGAGTAGATTTCGGCGAAGAAAAAGAGGACAAAGGTTTCGTCAAAGTAGACCTAATCAGGGGGGCTACTACATTCTCATACCAGTCGATATCACCGCGCCCATTCATCACAGTTGAGCTTGACCTAACCAAAAACAGAGAAAATCTAGAGAGCGACCGACTCACCGAGAAACTCATTCAGGCAGTACGCCGCGAGATATTACCAGGCTGTGTCTTGCGACTGAAGTGCAAGATAGGCGCCGAAGATCTCAAACAAATCAACGAAGACCGCTTGAAAGAATCGGCGAGCGAGGCTCTCTCGTTCAAACTGCAATTGGAAGTGGTACCCGAACATGCCCGCAGCCGCATTCCACAGCTGACCGAAGCTTCAGTGCTTTCGCCAATAAAGGCGCTCGATACTTATCTAAGTGAAGTGGCGCCAGACAGAAAAGAGAGACTACTTGAGCGCACTCGTTTGATGATGAACAAACTTGCCGCCGAAACCGGCAGCGAGACTTTATAAATGGCGAGATTTTATAAATAGGCGCCTTTATTTAGCAAGGCGCTCGTAGACCTTAGCAGCCAATTGCTCAGCCACCCATTCATGCATGACTGCAGTAAAATGCCCGCCCGATGAAAAATTAGTGCCATCATCGGTAGTACTACCGGCCCAGCGCCGATAGCGCTCATCCAAATTGAGAACTTCCACCTTCATATCTTTAGCCGAGCGAGCGAGCAAGTCGCTTTCAATCTGATTATCAGTGAGAGTGTGCTGGCAGGGGCGAATCATAGGTGTGCGCAAAATCATAAAGTCAGAGCCATCGCTGCGACATTGCCTGGCAAAGTTAAATAGTTGAGCGTCCATCATATACCAATAGCATTTGGTAAAGTTGGCTCTGGTTTCATCGGTGGGCAGCCCACTGGCAGCAGGCTGCGCCTTGGGGGCAAAACTAAGCAGTAAGTCTGGATTTTCTAGGAAGCGTCCAAACTGCTCACGCATCACCGAAATAACGCCCCAGATGCGACTATTGGCTCTAAGCCAATCAAAGGACAACATGCGCCGCCCTGCCGCCGACTGAAAATATTCACGCACACAAGTATCGTCATAAGTAACATGACGGCTATAGTCGGCAAACAAAACCGGACGAACAAAAAGTAGATTGTCTGTGGTCATGGGCAAAAGTTTTGAAACTTCTTCCACACGGCAATTGTGAATGACAAGATCGGGCTTAAACTGACTGCCCAAGACTTTATAGCGCAGATAAGATTGGGCGGTCGAATAATTAGAAACGCCAAAATTGAGCACTTCCACCTTGAAGTTTCGACCGTCGCGTCCCAGGCGCTCGTTTAATTTTTCTTGCAACCGCGAGAGAAAATTAGCGCGGCGCGCCACTTGCAGCGACTCAACATAAGAGTCTCCAAAAATAGCTATCCTATAGACTCCTTTAGGCTTCTCTTTTTTGACTTCATCGTTTTGCATGGCAAAACTATTGATCTTAAATTGACCAAAACCTTCTTTGCGCTGGGTGACGCGCTTTCCGGCGATGAGGTTATACCCCAGATAACGGTCGGGTCTGATATGTTCACTATCACCAACACCGACAATATAAGAGAAAGCTTCCAGGGCAAAAATGAGACAAACCAAGTAAACAAGCCCTTGCCCTAAAGAAAAAAGAAGCGCAGACGGTCGCTTCTGCACCGCCTTTGGTGACAAGCCAATCTCTTTTTTACGCTCGATATCAAGTATGGTCATAGTCACTCAATCTGGCTAGAAGGCAAAGTAAATAAAGGGAGAGGCAGCATTGGGCGCGAAGGAAACAGCCAAGAAAAAGACCGCCAAATAAAGCAAAGCCCTGGCTGGAATGCGGGGTGCAGCCAAGTTTTTGAAAGTCGCAGGCAAGAGCGGAGCCAGCCGAGAGCAATTATCGACAATAAGTCTATAAATCGAATATGAAAGCAAGACAGAGATAACCGAACTGTGCTGGATTTCACCGTAAAGTGTGAAAGGCAGGGACAGCGAATGCCCAGTGGGAAGCATGGCCTGCAAAACTCGCAGAGCTTCACTCATACTTTCGGCACGGAAGAAAACCCAACCAACAAGCACAAAAAGGAAAGTAGAGACTATTGAAATAACAGTACCTAGTTTGCCGCTGTGAAACTGGCGCAAGCTTTCAGCCAAGCTTGACTGCTCTTTTAGATAATGATCGTAGGTGTGACTGAAAATAAGCCCCAGCCCGTGGAAAGCGCCCCAGACAACAAAATGCCAGGAAGCACCATGCCAGAGTCCGCCCAAAAGCATGGTCATGAACAAGTTGAAATAACGTCGATAAACGCCGACTCTGTTTCCGCCCAAGGCAATATAGAGATAATCGCGCAGCCAGGTAGACAGCGATATATGCCAACGCTTCCAGAAATCAGAAAGGTTTTTAGCAAGATAGGGATAGTTGAAGTTGTCGGGCAAATCAAAGCCCATCATCAGAGCCGAACCGCGCCCCATATCGGTATAGCCTGAAAAGTCGCAATAAATTTGAATAGCAAAAGCGAGAGCCGAAACCCAAGCATCGGCACAGCCTAGAGTATGCATCGAAAAGCCGTGGGCGACTAGATTAGAGAGATTGTCTGCTACGGCTATTTTCTTGAACAGACCCTGCAATAAAAGAGCCAATCCTTTTTCGAAAAGAGCAGCGCTAAAGACCCGCCGCTCTTCCAGTTGCTTGACGAACTGCTGATAACGCTTGATCGGTCCAGCAATCTGAGAGGGGAAGAAAGCGGCAAACAAAGAAAAATTGATGAAGTTCTTGACCGGGCTGGAACCGCGATGCACATCAACTACATAATGAATAAATTCAAATACAAAAAAGGAGATACCCAGAGGCAAGAGCACATGCTGCAGGGGAAAGGCGCTGACATTCAAACTAAGCCAGGGCTGAGCGAGAGCTTTATTGATTGAAGCCAGGAAGAAATCGGTGTATTTGAAATAACAAAGGGTGGAAAGATTGAGCAGAACGGCAAGAGCGAGCAGCCCTTTGCCGAAAGGCTTCTCACGAAAGGCGCCGATGGCCAGACCAAATAAGTAATTGCCCACGGTCAAGGCAAACAAAAGCAGACCATAGGCTGGAATCCAGCTCATGTAGAAGTAATAGCTGGCAATAAAAAGCAAAAGCGAGCGAAAGCGATGGGGCAAGAGCCAGAAGAGGGCCAAAACCACAGGAAAGAAGAGCAGGTAGGCGACGCTGCTGAATAACAAGAATTGCTTCCTCGTACCGCCTGACAATCTTAGCAATGTGCGCAGTGCCCGACCTTGACAAAACCTAATATAAATTTGGTGTATGAGATCTTTTAAAAAGGAGTTGGTGGCGCACCGTGCTACTATCAACTGCTTACTGACAACAGTGGGAGTAATCTGCACAGCCAGCATGCCGTCCACCAAACTGCCAGCCAAAGCAAGCCAGAGCCAACCGGCGCCCGCGCCGGTTCAGCTGAACGCGCCCCAGAACTCTAACCAGAACTCTACTAAGACATCAATACAGCCGCAGCCAGTTTGGCGCAGGCTGCCAGCCCGCATCTTTTCCAGCACAGCCTTGATACTGGCTTTTATCCTGGCAGGCTTGCTCTTTCAGGTCTACAGTCAATATCCTTGGCGCCGCCTGGCTGCTTTAGATAGCTCGATCTGGCTTGTGGAATGGGCCTGCCAGGCACCGGAATATATCTACGGCAAAGAAAATCGCGACTTAGTGATCTTGGGCAGTTCGCTTATTCTCGCTCCCAGTCAACGGTTGCACGATATGGAAGAGCGCAGAAAAGACTCGGCCCATGCCGAGCCGATCATTCCTAAAGGCGACATATACAAACAAGAGCTCAGTAAAATCACAGGCCGTGAGCCAAGTGTCAAAGTATTAGCTGTGCCGGGAGCCATGGTCTCAGACCAGCTCAAAATTGTGCAACACTTAGTCAGAGAAGGCAAAAAGCCGAAACTCCTGGTTTTTACCTGTGCTCCGCGCGATTTCATCGCCAATGATGTCGGAGATGATCCCGACTTTACACCCATAGGCAGAGTTTTTCATTTTTCCGCCCTAGACCGAAACCTTGGTCAAGACTTGCTCAACAGCAAAAATCCTCTCCAAGCCTGGGCAAAGGTGGAAGAATTCGGCAAAGCCCATCTCAACTTTATAGACGCAGTCAGACGTATTTATCTGCGCCAAGCCAAAGACTGGAGCGCGGCAGTGACCGGGCATCCTGTAGCACTTAGACCTATACAGGTCGGTAGAGTCAGTAGAGTCAGCAACTGCGCCGCAAGAACAAGCACAAGCAACAGCAGCGCCGGTTCAGTCGGGCTCTGGCAATAATGCGCAAAGCGAACTGCAAAAAGATTTGGAACTATACAGAAGCCGCTATTTGCCTCTAAACGAAAAGAGACTGGCAAGACAACTGGGCTATCTGGATGAAATGCTTAAGCTAGCGAGAGAGGCTAATTACGAGGTTTTGTTGGTAGGCATGCCGCTCACAAAAGAAAATATTGCTATTTTAGGTCAAGATGTATATAGCCGAATGCAAGACCGCATTGCCGCAGTTGCCCGTAAGTACCAAGTAACACTGCTAGAATTCAATCAAAATTCCAAAGCTCTCTACCAGTCGCAAGAGTTTGCCGATTCGGTTCACTTAAACGAAAAAGGCTCCCGAGCTTTTGTCAAAGACTTTTGTCAGAAAGTTTCTGCCAGTGCTACATATACAAAGGTTCTTAATGCTAGGCACTAAAAAAATTTTGCAGCCTTTGCCCAGGGTTCTATTACTATCTTTTAACTTAAGCCTTTTGTGCGGCTGCGCCGACATCATAGATCCTGGCTCGTCTGAAAAAGCCTTTGAGATGCCCCTTGTCACGGTCAACCTGGTCTGCAAAGAACCCACCCTCAAAAAGGCGCGTCTCTCTTTCTTTAAGGACACGGCGGCAACGGCGACAAGCGGCGGTAAGAGCCAATACTTAAGCCGAGAAAGGACACCAGCCGGCGGACAATATATCGTGCAATTCAAAGAAGGCGATTGTTTTCGTATAGACGTGCTCTATGGCAGCCCTATACCCAAGGAAGCAGCACTGAAGCTGGCCCGGACTCTTTTGCCGCCCGACGCACCGCCGCAATCGCGGGTAGACGAAGGCAAACAGACAGAGCAAGGAAAGCAACCGAAAGAAGTCTATTATTTCGGCAATGACTTTGCCGTAGAGCTTTCATTCAAAGACGACAAAGACCATTCAGCCAACCAAGTGAGCGAAATAGCAGCAGTCAATCTTGAGCTTTTAGGCAATATCAGCTCTGATCAGATAGCAGCTAAAGAAGTGCAGGCTCTATTAGACAAAGAAAAAGAAGAGAAAGAGAAAGAAGAAAAGGCCAAAGCTAGCCGGACCAAATCAGATCAATAAGGCGAAGCAATTATTACTGTCTCATGAGGCAGAAGACCGCCTGTGCTACCATCTTGGCATCATTCGTATGGATGTATGGAAAATTTCACCCCAAACTCTGCAGAAGACGAAGCAATGGCGACCGGGCTCGAAGAAAAAGCCAAAATAAAGACTCTGGCTATTAATCAAAACGACCATAGGCAAAATGCCAACAAGGCTCATGCGGCCGGTGTAAACATGGAAGTCGGCGGTCTCGCCGGTCTTTGGTGCAACCGTCACATATTAAGAATGATGGTGCAAAGAGACAGCCTGGGTAAATACAAAGGCTCCTTGTTGGGCATGCTCTGGCCCTTGATCAATCCTCTCGGGCATTTGCTTCTATATACTTTTCTTTTCTGCTTAGTATTGAATGTCAAATTCAATGAAACCGGCGGTGTCGGCAATTTCGCCCTCTATCTCATGACCGGCTTATTGCCTTGGGGTGCCTTTTCCGAAGCGCTTTCGCGCTCTTCCACAATCGTGCTTGAGTATCCTAACTTTGTCAAAAGAGTGGTTTTTCCTCTGCCGATACTACCCCTGGTTACAGTTCTTTCGCCTTTGGTCACCGAAACCATGGCCTTCACCATGCTCATCGCCGCAGTGGTGGTCACGACTCAAAAACTACACGCCACCGTTGCCTATTTGCCCCTCATTGCCTTCTCTCAGCTTTTGCTGACCGCCGGTATAACTTGGGTGCTGGCCAGCTTAGGCGTTTATATTCGCGATATCAAACATATGATGGCTCTCGCCCTTGCCGCCTGGATGTACGCAACCCCGATTGTTTACCCGGCTTCTAGACTACCGAGCCAGTTTCAGTTCCTCTTGTGGATCAACCCCATGGCCGGCATCATCACCGACTACAGACGTGTGGTTTTAGAAGGACTGCCGCCCGATTGGTCGCACTACGCCTGCTATACAACCCTGGGTGTAATTGTCTTTTATCTTGGCTTCAAGTTTTTCGACAAGACTAAAAAGAGTTTTGCAGACGTCATGTAGTATCATCTCAAAGCCTCGCTCGGTAGAAAGGCGAGATGCGCAAAGCAAGCTATACTCAAGATATACAGCAATGTGGAGAACACACTTAAATGTCTCAGCTGGGCAGCAATAAAACCAATAAGAAACTCTTCGGCGCCTATGATATTCGCGGCATATACGGAGAGGGACTGGATGAAGCTTTTGCCGCCAAGGTAGGTAAAGCCTACGGCAGCTATCTAAAGAACGCTGGCGGAGGCAAAGTGCTGGTCGGACACGACGCCAGAACATCTTCGCCATCTCTGCATCAGTCATTTATAGAAGGCATTTTAGCCAGCGGCAATGACGTTGTTGATATTGGCCTAGCCTCTACGCCGATGGCTGTCTGGTACGCCGCTTCGATGGGTTTTGACGGCGGCGCCGTGGTCACAGCTTCGCACCTGGGCAAAGCCCATAACGGTCTCAAACTATATGCCGCCAAGGCTAAACCTCTGGGCGCCAACAACGGTTTGGGCGAAATCAAAAGAGCCGTCGAAGGCGGTGAATTGACCGAAAACAAAGAAGGCGGCAGAGTAATCAAAGAAGAGATCGTCGCCACTTATATTCGCTGCATGCTCGAGCATCTAAGACCTTCTCGCCGTCTAAAAATAGCCATTGACGCCGGTCACGGTGCTGCCGGCCCCGAGATTATCGAACTAGCTTCCCAGGCTAAAGACAAGGTAGAAATTCTCTACCTCAACTGCAGCCCCGACGGCACCTTCCCCAAACGCAGCCCTAATCCGCTAGACGAAGGCTCGCTCGACGAACTGGTGGCCCTGGTAAGATCTGAAAAATGTGATTTTGGTGTTTCGCTTGACGGTGACGCCGATAGAGCTGTCTTTATCGATGAAGAAGGACAACTGGTACCGACCGATTTGATGATCGGTCTTATCGGCGCTGAACTAGTGAGAAGAAACGGCGGCGGCAGCGTCGTCTACGATCTAAGAGCAAGCAGAGCCGTTCCCGAGTATATTTCGGAAGCCGGTGGCGAAGCGATTCGCACCGGGGTTGGTACCAACTTTATGATGAACAGCATCAAAGACTCAGGAGCGCTCTTTGCCGGCGAACTTTCCGGTCACTATTATTATGGTGATATGTACGCTTCCGACAACGCTCTGCGCACCGCCCTCGAAGCTATCAATGTAGTAGCCAATGCCGGCGGCACAAGCCTCTCTAAACTAATTAAGCCGCTCTGCCGCTATGCTTTGAGTGGTGAAATCAATCTCAAAGTAAATGAAATTCAAAGCACTTTGCAAAAGCTGGAAGAAGCCGTAGCCGGCGGCACCAAAGAACATATCGACGGACTTTCAGTCAGCTTCAACGAATGGTGGTTTGCCGCCCGTGGTTCTCAAACCGAGCCGGTCTTGAGATTGACAGTCGGTGCCGTTTCACCTTCCATTTTGGAAGACCGCACCAGACATCTGATTGAGATTATCGAGAAATAGCAGTCTGCTCTTTCAGACACTGCCAGAATTTCTTAGCCCCCTCGGCATTCAAGTGCACTGAGTCTTCAAAATCGTTGTCTTGAAAATCTTTGCAGGGCGGAAATTCATATAGAGCAACTTTTCTGGCTTGAGTAAGGGCGCGCAGCCTTTGCCAGAACTGTTCTTGAAAGTCACCAGGCAAGAGCCCGGCATTCCGACAAGAAACCGGCATAAAAACCACTTTTGCCTCTATGCCGGAGCGGGCGCAGAGGTCGAGCAAACTTTCAAAAGACTGCATCTCTCTTTCAAGTTTGGCGCTATCAATCGGCAAATAACGTTTCCGATAAGCCACCAGATCAGACTGCATATCGTTACGAAATCGTCTCTTCATAAGACGCTCACGCTTCTCTTCGGCAAGATTGAATTGCACCAGACGGTCAAATTCTAGTTTTTGCAAATCTCCATCTGCCTGTAATTGAGGCGGTCTGCGCAGTATCTGACAGGCATAATAAAGAAAGACAGTCTTCAACTCTTCATGATGTTCCAAAAGATAATTGCCGGCAACACCAGGCAGATATCTTGTCAGCGGTGTTGAACGTCCATCAAAAAAAACACTGACATGGGAGCCTGCTCCATCAAGCCGAAAATTGTCTATAAAATCACGGAAGCCAACAAAAATATAGACCGATTGCGGACGGCGCCCAGCCTCTAAAAGCTCAGCCAATAGCCGCTTATAATCGCTCACCAGAAGTCCCGATAAGGCAAGGTTATAGGTGACAATTTTGTCTTGAGCAATCTTTTCGTCAAAAGTGCGGGCAAAGCGATAGTCTTCAAGTTGGTGGGGAGAGTCGCTGTCTGTGCCGATATCAGCCCGGCGGGTGGCACATAACAACAAGGACGAACCTAGAAACAGTCGCTTTGGTTCGCTGGCAACCGCCTCATCAAACTTCTTTCGAATATACTCTTGTTCGCCTAAAGCAGCGCCTCTGACGATGAAATAGCGCAACGGCGCAATTTGATTGATCAATAAAATAGTGGCAAAAAGAAGAACGGTTGTTAGTATCGCCGTACTGCTCAAGACACGTATAATTAGCTTCGTCGTCGTCTCTAAAGAGTGATTCATTTCCAAAGCCGCATCGGCGAAGCTTGATTCAACCGAAATAAGAGACAACCAAAACGCCCTACAGCACTGCCTTTTGGGCGACTGAAACAGTCTAGCACTCCAGTCTAACTCTAGGGCTGAAAAGAATCACAAAATGACTACAAGTGAAAACCGAAACAAAATGCTCTCGGCAGTGGCATTGTTCTTGGCGGTCTACAGCGCTTTCGGCATCAATCTCTCAAAAATTGGCGTCTATCTAGATGAATGGATCAGTTTCGGCAAACTGCATTTTATGGATCACAGTCTTGTCAATTTGATCTATTCATACTTGCTCGATGCCAAAGTTATTGTCAGGCCGCTTGAGGCTCTGCACTATCCAGTGCTCTTCTATTTCTTCGGCATCAATCCCTTTCCCTATCACTTAGTCAATACAGTAAGCGAGTATCTAGCCGCTCTCTTTTTCTTTCTCTTCCTAGAAAAGTTGAGCAAGAACAGCTCATTGGCTCTGGCGGCAGCCCTGCTCTATCTGCTCATGCCCAACCACGACGCCACCCACTATTCCATTGTCGCTTCTTCAATTGCAGTGGCGGCAGCCTTTCTCACCCTCTCGCTCTATCTCTTTGTCTTCAGTTTTGAGCGCCATAAAAATCTCTTTCTGAGCTTGGCGGCAGTCTCTTTTGCTTGCAGCATCTATCACTACGAATTTGCCTTGCCTTTCTTAGCCCTCTTTCCCCTGGTAAGCCTTTATAAAAATCAAGCAGGCACTATCAAAGATAGGCTGATCAAAGTTTTGATCGAGAACCTGCCCTTTCTTTTAGTAGCACTATCTATGGTGCTATTTCGCACCAAATTTCTACCGACAATTCAAAAAGGTTTGAGCTATTCTGTTGTCTGCGACAGCTCCCATTTCTTTGATGTAATTGCTCAGGGACTAGCCGTCAACTTTGCCCCCGCAGCCCAAGCCTTTTACTGGTCCTTACTAAGCCAGCCAATCTCTATGGGCTTAGCTGGCTATATCTGGCTTTTCGCCACAGTATTAGTCTCATTCAAATTAATGGCTAAAGCAGAGGCCGGCGACAAAAAATCAACAGCCCTTGCTTTATTTGGTTTGGGTCTCTTGCTTGTCCCCATTTCTTACACCATATATGGTTTCAGCCCCGAACACATGCCCGTGCTCGAAACCGGCATGAACAGAGTCAATGCCGGTGCCGCACTGGGCGTTTCATTAGTTTTGTCCTCAGCCGTTTATCTTTTCGCCTCAGTCTTTGGCAATCTATCAAAGAAAATCTTTGCCGCTCTAATTAGCCTTTTGGTCGCCGCCTTTATACTAATCGACTGGCAGTTTGCCACACCTTGGATAGTTTCCTGGCAAGCCCAAAAACAAATTCAACAAGCTATAAAAAACAATGCCGCCAAGTTTGAAAGCGGCGACGGTATCTTATTGGTTGGTATCGGCCGCTTTATCAGATGGGCGCCGGTACTAGACGGCACCTGGGACTTTCAAAATTCAGTCCGCATAATTCTCGCAAACCCAAAGATAAACGCCACTGTCCTTTCAGATCGCATTAAGGCAGGCAATGAAGGGCTGATAGACAGCTTCGGCAATCTCACCCTGACAGAGCTTAAGTACGACAGACTCTGGCTCTTCTTTTGTCAAAAGGGTCTGCTTTTAAAAGTACAAAGCAAAGCCGAACTAGAAGAGAAGCTCAGAGAAAACGGTGTTGAAATCAAATAAAGACTGGTCTAGAGATAATTTCAGTCTAGAGATTGCGTTCTGACTCGGCAAACTGAGCCAGTGAAGACTTAACAGCCGCCTGAGGCTTACTATCGGCTCGCTCGCTCTGGGCAAGACCAAAAGCGTTAGCCACTATATAAGTCGGACGAGCCCGTGTCTCATCAAGCACTTTAGCCAGGTAAGCAGCCACTACGCCGGTGCAAAAAACTTGAATGCCCGAGAAAACACCCAAACAACTAACAATAAAGAGTTGGCCGCGCAACGCTTCGCTTAGATAAGCACCCAAGCCCACCACCAGCACCAGGGCCAGCAAAGACAAAGCCAAAAGCACACCGCCGACAACCGAGATGAAATAGAGTGGGGCAATGCTAAGAGCAAGCAGACCATCGAGGGCAAGGGTAATCAGCTTGCGTAATGTGTAGGTAGACTCACCGACTTCTCGGGCGCCTCTGTCGATGGCAATGCCGCACTGCTTAAAGCCCAACCAAGGAATCATGCCGCGCAAGAAACGTGTTTTTTCGGGCAGCTGCTGCAGGGCATTTACAACCTTGCGATCCATCAAGCGAAAATCACCGGTATCCCACGGAATTTCCACAGTGGAAAGGGCGCCCAAAAGGCGATAAAACCAATAGGCAGTGAAACGCTTAGCCCATCTATCGCGCCTGGTGGAACGCTGGGCATAAACGACGTCATAGCCCTCTTTCCACTTCTTGATCATGTCGAGGATCAACTCAGGCGGATCTTGCAAATCAGAATCGATATTGACCACTACCTGACCCGAACTATTATCTAGCCCGCAAGTTATTGCCGCTTGCTGACCAAAGTTGCGGGACAACTCGAAAAGTTTGACGTGGTCGTGCTCAGCTGCAATTTGTCTGAGCGCGTTTGATGTGGGCGGTCTTGAGCCGTCATTGACGAACAAGACTTCATAGGTTGAACCAGAGGGAGCGATTACCGACTCCAGTCGGTCGAGAAGCGCAACCAGGTTGCGCGGATCCTCATTGTAGACCGCCACTATGACCGAAACGTCAACAGCTTGGGTTCTATCAATATTAGTATTGCCAGCCAGGACCACAGATTTACTCTTATTTTGTTTATTACCGGCAAAGCCGGTTTCTCGACCTAACTCTTACACCCGGTTCATAGGTTGTAAGCAATTGCAGATTGTCTAACAGTTGGGCGTTTGTTTCAACTTGGCAATTCTAATTTTAAATTAGTTGCAATGAGTTAATCCAGTTCCAGCTCCTGGTTATTCCTTCTTTCAAACCGGTCTGTGGGGTCCAGTTTAAATAGCGCTCAGCCCTCTTGATATCAAGCACGTTGACCGGCACATCCACCGGACGAGCCGGTGTGTACTTGACTTCGACCTGAGGACCGACCACTTCCTTAATTACTTCTACAATTTCATTGAGGGTATGGCCTTCGCCATGACCGATGTTGAAAATGCGCGGCGAATTTTCTTTGGCCTTGTATTCAGCGCAAGATAAAAGAGCTTTAACAGTGTCACCGATGTATATGTAGTCGCGAATTACTTCGCCATCACCCCAGATGGTTATGGGCTGCTTACGGGCGACATTGCCCAAGAAGACACCGATTGCCCCTTGCTTGGCATTGGGGTTCTGCAATTCTCCATAAGGATTAGAAATGCGAGCCACCACATAGTCGAGACCATAGAGCTTCTCAAACAAATGCAAATATTTTTCGATAGAAAGCTTGCTGATGCCATAAGAGCAAATGGGCTCGGTGGGATGGTCTTCTTTAATGGGGCAAACAGTCGGCACACCATATACGGTACCACCGCTTGAGATAAAGACAAACTTTTTCACCTTGGTCTTGACGCATTCAGTCAAGAGTTGCACTGTATCGGCAATGTTTGACCTGATGTCATAGACCGGGTCGTCATTTGAAGTCTGAGGCAGGGTGGTATAGGCCAGATGAAAGACCCAGTCCATGCCCTTGACGGCTTCTTCCATTTCACCATGATTGCCGATATCACCAGAAAGATACTCGACCTGGGGCAAAGGCGCCTGAAAACGACTGGGGTAGCGGTCGAAAACCCTGACTTGATGGCCGCTGTCGACAAGAAGTTGAACGAGATTGGTGCCTATAAAGCCGTTCCCGCCAATCACTAAAGCTTTTGCTTTCATTCTTCTAATTAATATCCGTTGTGCTGTTCTATCTTTTGTTAGCGCTGGTCTCGTCTATTTTAGCCGCTTAGCCAGCACTTTTGCATAGATTGATTCTATATCATCGACCATATCACCAACGGTCCGCTCGGGCTTGATATTGGCAGCGAACTGCTTGAGCTTGGCGGGGCTTTTCAAAAGCTCGGCCAGCTGCTTTGAGAGATGTTTGAAATCATTAAGCTTGAAAAGAAGGCCATTGACGCCCTCTTGCACCAGTTCAGCCATGCCGCCCAGGTCTGTGACAATTAGAGGAGTCGCCGTGGCCAGAGCCGACTGCATAACCAAAGGTGTGTTTTCGTACCATCTTGATGGCACCACCAAAACATCGATTTCTTCAAAAATTTCGCCCAATTTGTCATTAGGGAAAGTGCCGAGAAAGTGTACATGCTCAGCCATCGGTCCGCCTTTATCGACTATCTCTTTGAGCTTGGCAAAATATTCTGGAAACTGCCCCGGGTCACCGTAAAGCTTCAGCTCAGCCCCGGCAAACTGCTCGGGATAAATCTCTCCAGGCTTTATTTGCAGCTGCTTCTCGTCTTTCACCGGCGCTACAGACAAAGCCAGAAAAGCCTTGAGCAACAAATCGACACCTTTGTGCTCAAAGAAAGTACCGACAAAACCTATACGCAATACTTGCGAAGGCTTCTTTTGCCTGTGATTGACCAGCTTGCTGGTGTCTATTCCAAAACCGACCTTTTCGATCAAATCTTTTTTGATGCCGTTTTCGACAAAGATATCGCGCATCAAACCGGTGGGGACAAAAATAGCGTCGAGTTGGTTGGCAAGCCGCCTCAAGACAGAGGGACGCTCGAGCGTTGCCGCCACCGCTGGTGGCGCCTTTAAAGCATTAAAGGCGGTAGAGAGACAAAAGGCGGCGCTGTCATAAACAATAGCTGGACTGCCGGAAAGCGCCCCGGCCAAAGCAGGATAACGCCCCTCGATAGCTTGCATCACTTCTTTGGCAGGGGGCAAGAGTTTTGGTGTATAACAATCTAGACATTTGAGAGCCAAGGGACCGGGACCACGACAAACCTGACCATCAGGGCGCTTCAGCTGTACAATCGGACAGACGAACCAAAAGTCGGTACTGTAAAAAACCACCGGCACAGACTGAGCCTGAGCCGCTTCGATAATGCTTGCCGAAAGATTTTGAGCATGAACAATCTGCACTAGGTCTGGCTTAAAATCGGCAATGACACCACTAAAATGGCTTTTGATGAGCGGGTGATAATACTCATAGCTAAACTCGTAATCCCTCAGCCGGAGCGCCTCTGAGACTATATGAACGGGCACGCCTTCATAGTCGTACTGATAAGAATCACCTTGCTGCTCGTGCTCTTCTTTCCTTCTGGCATCTAGATCTGGCGGACAAGCCGAAACCACCTTAACGACATAGCCGCGCCGCTGCAATTCTTGCGCAATCTTGAGAGTCAAGACTTCGGTGCCGGCTCTATGCTCTGGAAAAAATTTATGAGAAGTAAGTAAAACTCTTTTCATAAGAGCCTCTATGTTACCAGGATTTTAGAGATGAGAAGAGAGCCACTCTATAATTGTGTTATGCGAATTTGTCTTATCTCGCGAGAGTATCCGCCGGAGACAGGCTTCGGCGGGATTGCTACATTTACCAAGCATCTTGCCCATGGTCTGGCTTTGAACGGTCACGATGTGGAAGTAGTCACTCTCGCCAAAGAACAAGAAAGAACCTATGTTGAAGCCGTTGGCGAGAGTGCCGACGGTGGCAAAAGCATCACCATCCACAGAGTTTTGCCCTACAACTTTCATACCGGCTTAGATTGCGTCAATATGGCTATGCCCTACAGCCGCTATCTCATTTGCACATCCACGGCACTCTGGCGCAAATTCGCCGAACGACATGCTTTTAAGCCCTTTGATGCAGTAGACACCCCCGAGCTTCTAGCCGAGGGCATTTATCCGGCGCTGACCAAAGTCGCCCCCATGGTGGTCAGACTCTATACGCCCCATTCAAAATTTATCGCCGAAAAGTTGCACAATGTCCGCCCCTCCTTCGACCATCAGTTTGTCGCCATGGTGGAGAGAGTGGCTATGCTCTCTTGTGATGTGATTACTTCGCCCTCAGACGACTTAGCCGAATTTGTGGCCAACGACCTGGGCATAAAGCAAGAATCAATTTGCATCGTGCGCAACCCCATTAATACGGCAGTCTTTTCCCCCGAGGGTGAAAAGGCTCTGCCCGACCCAGCCGACGGCAAACTAAGAGTGCTTTTCGTAGGCAGGCTAGAAGAGCGCAAAGGCATCAACTATTTGGTTGCAGCTATTCCCGAAGTGATCAAAGAATTTCCCGCGGTGGAATTCGTCATCATCGGGGATGATACCAACACGGCTCAAGGTCAGACTTCGGTATTAAAGGGTCTGAAAGAAACTCTCAGCCAGACACGCACCCTCGACAAAGTCACTTTCATAGACAGAGTGCCGCTCGACGCGCTGCCAAGCTATTATCGCAGCGCCGACATTTGCATCGTGCCCTCGGTCTACGACAACTCACCCTATACCTGCCTTGAGTCTATGTCCTGCGGCAGAGCCGTCATCGGCACCTCAGCCGGCGGCACCAAAGAATACATGATCCATCAAGAGTCGGGCCTGATTATTCCAGCTAGAGACGCAGGCGCCATCAAAGAAGCCCTCCTTACTCTTTTGCAAGACCCGCAAGAGAGAGCGCGTCTAGCCCAGGGAGCCAGAAAGAGAGCAGTGGAAAAATTCGATCGTTGCGAAATCGCCAGACAAACCGCCGAGCTTTACAAACTGGCTCAGGCCAATCATCGCGACCAGACCGATCTAAAGCAGCTCTACCGGCATCAGTATCAACAGGCACTTACCGACGCAGAAGATTTTCTCAATGCCATGGACCGCATGCTCTACGACATGCTCTTCCAATATTCATATCGCTTTAGAATCAACCATTGGTGGCGGCATCTCAAGGCCCGTCCGCGTTTCTTTCTTTGCAAGTTCTTGTTGAAAGCGCTGAAAATAGCTCATTTGCCGCTAGGCAAAAAGGCTGTGACCAGCTCACCTCTCATTCGCAAACTGGAAGACAAGATTCAAGAAGCGGATCGCCTCGCCCAGAGTAGTAGAAATGGCGACCACTGAAGAAAAGAAAGAAGAGAAGACTAAAGATCTCACTCACCGTCTGGATTTCTTCGGCGAGTTTCTCCTTTTTACGGTGGCGGCTCTAATAGTCTTGCTCTGGTTTAATTTCGCCACTAACCATGTCAATGCTTTTTCTGCCGCCGACGCCTCAGAGTATCTGCGCTATGCCACCGCCTTGAGCCAGGTCAATTGGCTCAGTCCCCATTTCGCCCAAGAAGCCTTCAAAGAATTCATCATCACCGGCCCGACTTTTCCCCTAGTTCTGGTCGCTTTCAACTGGCTTACTACATTTAGACCATTCGACCCGGCTAATTCCACCACGCCTCTTATCTTGCAGTCACTGGTATCGGCTCTTACCACAGGCTTTATCTATGTCACGGCGCGCCAACTCTACAACCAGAGCATAGGCAGATTGGCTGCCCTAATGTCGCTTTTTTATCCAGCATTTATTGTTAACAGCGGCCGCCTCTATAGCGAAGTTTTCGCTACCTTTCTTGAATGTGCCTGTTTTGCTCTCTTTGCGGCTTTGCCACAGTCTGCCAGAAAAAAATATATTTTTCTGGCACTACTGGGTGCCACCCTGGTGGCCCTGCAACTCACCCGCTCTTCCATGCTGCTCTTCACCTTCGCAAGCATGGTCTTTGTCTTACTTGCCGATTTCAACAAACTTGATCTCAAGGGCTCTCTAAAGGCATGCGGCAAAAGCTTGCTGGCTTTTCTTTTGGGCGCCTCGGCCTTGCTTGCCCCCTGGCTCTTATACGAAAAGACCGTCTATAACAAACTCAGCCTAGTTGTAGACCGAGTCGGTCACTACAACCTATTTATCGGCACCAATGCCGAAATTCAAGGCTTTCTATCTTATCCCTATCCTGACGGTCACGGCATCGAACAAAAGTCATTTTTAGAGCTTATCGAAAGCGCCCACAAAAAAAGCCCAAACGGCTTCATTCGCTTGCTGCTCGATAAACCGGCAAGGCTCTATAAATTTCCCTGGAACGACTATCGCGCCCCTATCGGCCCAGTCGATTTTCAATGGCAGGTTTTCTATCACCAAATAATTATTGCCGGGGCCCTGCTTGGTCTAGCCATGGCTCTTGGCTTTGCTCTAAATAACGAGCTTGCCGCCAAGAAAAAACTATTGGGCAGACTCTATCTGCTCTCTGGCTTTGTGCTCAATTTGCCCTACTTGCTCTTTATCACCGTGCCCCGTTACAACCTTGCCGCCATGCCGGTTTTGCTTACTTTTGCCGCAGCCGGGTTTTATATAACTGGCGATCTAATCAAAAATCATCAGGCTAAGTGGGCGAAAGTCTGCGCCGGCGCTTGGCTCTTTCTCTTTCTTTATTTGCGCGACGATTTCAGCTCTCTATCGGCTAGTCTGGCGCCCTATTCTCTTTATATAGTGCAAGGCACTGACCTTTTTAGCAAAGGTCTCATCGCCAGCCTCGCCGCCTTGGCGGCTTTCTTGTCCATGGCCAAGTGCCTAGCTGTTTTTGTCAAAAGAGAATATCAAGGCTTTGCCCTCCTTCCTCTTATCGGCACAGGCTTGGCCGTCTGTCTGCTTACAGCCTTGCCACAACGAGCGAACGGGCGCATCGGCGAAAACCTGATCAAATTCCAAGGCGGCACTATCAGTAATACCACTTACCTGCCGGCAGAAACTGTACAAAAGCAAGGACGCGACTGCTATCTATTTATAGACAGCGATCAAGGGCAGATTTTGCGCAATGCCACCCATATAAAAATCAATGGAGTTACCTGCCGCGGACCCTTCATACCTGGTCTGGCTGCAGTCGACAATTGGTACTATCTCAAATCGAGAAAAGACAATTCAGCTTATCTCGAGTGTACCTATATCTTTGACTGCATGACCCAAGCAAGCGGAATAAGCAATCTCGACATCAGACAGTGGTATCTGGTGCCGGTACCGACGGCTGTGCTGGCTGACGCGCCGGTGCAAGACGGCAAGATCAAGCTTCAGGTAGAAATTGAAAGCAGCGAAAGCCTCACCCTTTTTGCCGAGAAAATTAGTAGCGATAGAAAGGGGCAAAGCTTTGCCAACAAACCAAGCCTGAACATCTATAGCTGGGAAAAAGCCTTTTATGGCGTGGAAAACGATCGCGCCTTGACCGACAGCCGCTTTGATTTGAAATTGCCGGTCAATACGAAGGAAAACCAAGCGACAATCAAGCTTCAGAACCAGAATTTACCACTTTCTCAGACTAATTTGAACTTGCATATAGTGGCCGGACCGCCTTCTCAGAGTTTGAACAAGAACGCTAATGCCGACGCTCTTGTTGAAGAATTCAAAGAAAAGATCGAGAGCAGCGGCAGCAAAGAAGTGGTTTTGCAATTCAACCCCGCCGAAAAGAGCGCGAAGTCGCCGGCCCGACTGGATGAAACTTACAAGCTATTGGAATTGGAGATAAGCAAGGCCGGCTCCGCACCATATAAGGTGGCAACAGCCCAAATGATTTTTGAACAGAAAGATGGTCGAACCCTGACCATGGACCTTCCTTATTTCAAGAAACCAGCCAATCATCTCTGCCTTGGTATACCGCTGCCGGTCTCGGTTATAGCCAGAGAGAGCAAGCTTGTGACGGTGAGATTAATGAGCGATGAAGACTGCCGCCTTCGCCTTGCTCTCAAAGAACTGTGCGGACACCCACTAGGTTCAGGTCATGAAATTTATTAAGAGCCCAATCTTGCACGTGATTTTGCTGACAGCCCTGACCTGGCTGGTCTTCAACCGCACTCTCGGCAGCTATTTCTTAGCCGATGATTTCGGTGAAGTGGCTTATATATCGCGTATTAAAGACGGCGGCGAAATCGCTCTAATTTGGGCCAACTTTACCGGCAATTATATGCAGATACCCAGCATGGCAGTCTGGCGTCCGTGGCTTCTAATAAGCCTCTTAGCCGACTATTTAGTTTGGGGAGCCAATCCCTTTGGCTTCTATCTCACCAATCTCTTGAGCTATAACCTAGGTATTGTTCTTTACTATTTATTTCTGCGAAAGCTCACCGAGTCTTTCTCGCCTTTGCGCTCAGGCCTGAGCTCTCTGCTATGCGCCGCCCTTTTTGCCGTTTCACCGCTGCACTGCGAGAGCATCTCTTGGGTGGTGGGAAGAGTAGATATTGTCTCTTCCGTTTTCTATCTAGCAGCGCTCAATTTATTATTTGCTGCAACCGCCCATTTTGACGATAGAGAACCCAAGAAATACCGCAGCTTGATGGCCTTCAGCCTGCTTTCTTTTGTAATCGCCATGTGGACCAAAGAAATGCCCATCGGTCTACCGGTTCTGGCTCCGGTTCTTTTCTATTTGTTCAAGCCAGGAGGCAAGCCAGGCTTAAGAGATGTACTGCGTTTTTGCCTGCCCCTCTGGACCACCACTGTGGTTTATTTTATCGGCCGCTATCTTGCTCTCAAGACCATATTAGGGGGCTATGTGCAGGGCATTGGCGACGCCCAAGCGGCCCAAGCCTTGAGCCGCTGGCTCGACTTGGACACGCTAAAGAGACTTTTCTATCCCTTTGCCTTTCATATATTTGGAAGCGATCATCTCTACCACAAAATCTTCACAGTCTTGTTTGCAGTACTACTAGTGGTGGCAGTACTGAGGTTAACTGCTTTTCGCCCACCTCTAAAGTTACTTGTTTTTCTTCCGATCTGGATTGTTACTACTCTTTTGCCCATCTATAAACTCTGGGGTCTGGGCTATGAATTAGAAGGCGCCCGTTTCTGCTATTTCCTCACCTTGCCCCTCTGTGCCTTGCCTCTAATCTTGCTTGCCCCGGCAAGACCGACAAGCGAAAGACCTCTGCCTTTGCAGGTTTTGACCGCCCTAGCCAGTCTCACTCTGCTCATCATGCTCGCAGTATTGCTTAAGGCGGCTCAGCTATCAAACCTGGCTTGGGTACAAACCGGTAAAGAAGTAAGAGAGTTCTGCGAAAAATCACGCCAACTGTCTAATGCCGTCATCTTGGGCATTCCAAAAAGACGGGGCGGCGCCCATATGATCTTGAACAGTATTACTTTTGCCGTGGTCAACTCGCCGCCCTTCAGCAAAGCTTCGACGCTCGACCGGGTCTATCTATTTGACCCGGTCATCTTTGGTAATGACTGGTATCTCAATACAGCCAGACTGCGAAAGCTGTTGCAAGAGCATCCGGACTGCCGTATCAAGGTATGGAACAGCGCCACTAGAGACTTTATCGAGCTTAAGCAGGCGACACAAGCCTCAGCAGAAACGGCAAAACAAAGCGACCTAGCCATACTTAGTAAAGCCAGGCTGAAGGGCGAACTGAGGGCAAGAACAACCAAAGAGGGACTCTTGCTGCAAGACATCAAGCCTGGCGACGCACTTGTTTTTGACGAACTCGACATAGAAACGCTCAGAGGCGGACGCGATACTCTCTGGCTCAAACTCAAGCCCCGGGACAAAGCAGGTCAAAGCATGGCGGGAGGCAAGTTTAAGGTGCGCCTTTCCAGTGCCGACGATCAAGCTGCAGTATTGAATCAATATGAAATCGAAGCAGCCGCCGCCGCCGAAGCAGTGCTTCTGCCCTTGGGCGAGAACTGGCGCTATTTTGCCGTGCCCAAGATTTCTCGCCTGACTCTAGAACTACCGGTTGGGACCGACTTGCTTTTGCAAGATGCCGCTCTAATAGACGAAGAAACAATTAGACCGACGATCACCGTGGCAGACCTGAAAATAGACGAACGTGGCGTCTACTCTCGCAGCAAAGGGCCGGTAGATCTAAAAATAGATTGCCAAAAACTGCGCTTTCAACCAAGCGGTCTGGTTCTTGAAATCACCAAACCCAATTCTTTCTTTCAAAATATGGAGCAAGGCCGTCTGGATCTTGCCGAAAGCATAGACATAAGCGGTAAAGACCAGCTCCAAATCGCCCAAGAAAAGCTTGAAACCGGTGTCTACCAAGAAGTCCGAGTCAGACCACTCTACAAGAAGGGCGAGCCACTTTTGCCTTCAGCTCCTGTCAACCTCAGACTAGATTGATCGCCGGGGCACATAATGAGAAAATAGCAAGCGAAAGCGGTGCGTGAAAAATGTCCAAAATACTCTTAGTAGAAGACGACCCACTATTTGCCCAAATGATTGTCGACTATCTCTCTGCTCAGCAGTTTAGAGTCGAACTTACCGACAATGGCAAAGACGCCCAGAATCTTCTCAGAGATTTCCAATACGAAGTGGTGATACTCGATTGGGGTCTGCCCGATATGAGTGGTATCGAAATTCTGCGGGATTTTCGCGGTCGCGGCGGCATAACACCAGTCTTGATGCTGACCGGCAGAGACAAGGTAGAAGAGAAAGAACACGGTCTAGACTCAGGCGCAGACGACTATCTCACCAAACCTTTCAATATGAGGGAACTGACCGCCCGGGTAAGAGCCCTGATTAGAAGAACCGGTCCCAGCCCCACAGGTATTCTCACCGCCGGTGCCATTGCTCTCAACCCTACCACCCATGTGGTCACCAAGAACGGCGAAGAAGTGCGGCTTTTGCCCAAGGAATTTTCCTTACTAGAATATTTGATGCGCCATCCCAACCAAGTCTTTACCGCCGAGATGCTGCTCGACCGGGTCTGGAACTCAGAATCGGATGCCGGTACCGAAGCTGTGCGCACCTGCCTGAAGCGGCTGCGTAAGAAAATAGACGACGACACCGAAGAGTCGCTAATTCAAACTTTGCACGGCGTCGGCTACAAGATCAATCCTAAGTTTGTCAGCTGAGCTTCAATTAGGCGACAGGCAACTTGAACCAAAATGTGCTGCCGGCGCCTTCCTGGCTTTCGACACCGATCTTGCCGCCATGCTGCTCGATGATGGTGCGACAGATGGCCAGACCCAAGCCTGTGCCACCTTTTCTGGTGGCATCGCTTTTACGCACTTGCTTGAAGCGCTCAAAGATTACAGCTTGCGCCTCAATAGGTATACCGCGGCCACGATCGAGCACCTTAAAAATGGCTTGACTGCCTTGCCTGACCACAGAAACAGTGATGGTGGAATAATCGGGAGAAAACTTGATGGCGTTGGAAAGCAAGTTGACCAGCACTTGAATTATTTTGTCGGCATCGGCTTTCACCGATAAGGGGCTGCCCAAAACTTCGATCTCAATGCCGCGGCTATCGGCAAGACTGCGCACCGAGTTGACCGAAGCTTCCACCAGAGAAGCCACCTCAAGATTCTGGATACTAAGTTTGACCGCCCCAGACTGAAGACGATCAAGGTCTAAGAGCTGTTGAATCAAACGCATCAAGCGCCCCACTTCCGCCTCCAGCAAGCTCACTTTCTTGCTGCCGGCTTCGTTGAGGTCGCCATAGATACCATCGGCGACAAGCTCAAAAAAGGCTTGAATAGAATTGAGAGGAGTGCGCAAGTCATGGCTGACCATAGAGAGAAACTCTTGTTTCAAGCGCTCCACTTCGCGCCTTTGTGTGATATCAACCATGATGGCAAGCACTTTCTCGCCATCGGGCGTCTCGATATTGCGCAGACCCAATTCCACCGGCACAGAGTTGCCGTCTCGGCTGATGGCGTCGGTCTCACACCAAACTTTCTCATCTTCGCCGTCGGGCATTTTTACAGGCTTACCAGTGGCATCGGTGAGATAGACAAGATCACGTACATTTTTCTTGACCGGCGAGTCTTCATAGCCGAGCATATTAGAAAGAGCCAGGTTAGCCAGTTCTACTTCACCATCGCGCTTAAGTAAAAGCACACCGACCGGCAAACTTTCCAACAGCAAGACAAAGTTGGCTAAAATAGCTTGTTCTTTGCGCTTAGCGGCTTTCAGCTTAGAGACCATGTCTTTAAAGGCGCGGTCTACCTCAGAGAGTTCATCGCTGCCTGAAAGCTGAGTGAGGGGCAGATTGGCACCATGCCGCCTAATATTATCGAGCAAAACAGCCAATCTATTGGTGATGCCCCGGTTGAAATAAAGAGCTAGAAAGAGGGCAAGAGCGATATTAAAGACGATACCGCCCACCAAAACACCCTTAATCAGTTCACGCTGCTTACGCTGAATAATCGGGCTCTCTCGCTCGATACGTTCTTCTACCGCCACCAAACCGTCGATGTCTCGCACTATCGCCCTAAAGGTCGGCTTCACTTTCTTTATATAGGCAAGCGAAGCCACGGCTCCAGCTTCTTTCCACTCCACTCTGATTTTCTGCATTTCCACCCAAGTGTCGAACAAGCGCGACTTGACTTGATTCAACTCGTGCTGTTCTTCCGGGTGACCGGCGACCAATTTTTCTATATCGGCGAACTCTTGTCTAAACATGTCGCCAAAACTAGACTTACGCGGTGTACCGTCAGGCTCTTCCCCCGAAATCACTTCGGAAGAATCATAGGCAATAGCAGTAAGTAAAATCTGATGCACCCGGTTTAGATGCTTACTGAGATCGCGGGCATGGGCCTCACGGGCTCTTTCTTGCTCGGTTTGATCTAACAAATAATAGAGGGCGCCCACAAATACCAGCTCAAAGAAGAGCGGCACGGTAACCAATAGCAAGAGTTTGTGGGATATCTTCAAATTCATTTTCTAGATTATTATATTAAACATACGCACTCGACAATTAATAGGATCAACTCATGCCGATTATGCCGAAGCAAACTGGGCGCAATTTTTTCAAGATACTCCTGCTTTTAGGTACATATACCCTATCGCTGCCACTCCCTCTCCAAGCGCAAAATGCGGCTCAAATGAGCGAAGCCATGCAGCTTTATCAAAGCAAGAATTACAACCAGGCGCTGGAGCGCTTCAAAGCCATTACCCAGGCTAATCCAAGACTAGCCATGGGGCACTATTATTTGGCGCTTTGCCATCAGGCTGTCGGTCATATAAGCCAAGCCCAGGCTGAATATCAACTGGTCATGCAACTGGACAGAGGACAGCTTTATAACTATGCCGCAGCCGGTCTCAGACAACTAGGCAGCGCCCGCGGCATGAGCGGCAGCGGTGGCAATACATCTATAGTGAGCCGCCCGAGCGGACAAAGCCTAGCCGCTGCCCCTTCCGGCGCAGAGAGGCGGGAGAAAGCCGATAAAGTCATCTACTTCCACTTAGACGGCTGAGTGCCTTGCCAACAATTTGCGCCCGTGTTTGACGCAGCTAAAAGAAAAGTTTCAGGTATTAGGTTCGAAAGAGTGGGAGCTGAAGAAGACAGCTTCCAAGAGCTTAGCCAACGTTATGGAGTGAGAAGTTTTCCCCGCATTGCCATAGTCGATAGAAACGGCAATGCTCTTTATTGCGGCAGCCCGCCTAGAGAAGAAGAGTCACTGGTGCAGCTTGTCTCGCAGTATCGCTAAGACAAACAGCACGATTAAAGTTGAGCTTTCAGTCGGCCGCTTTCAGCTTGAGGGTGACGGCAAGACCGCCCTGCGCACCATTTTCAATACTAACTTTGCCGCCGGAGGCTTCGGTGCACGATTTGACTATGGCTAAACCAAGACCAACGCCTCCCAAGCTGCGGCTGCGCGACGATTCGGGACGATAAAAGGGCTCGGTGAGATGAGGCAGAGCCTCAGGACTGACCCCCGGTCCTTGATCTTGGATAGTAAGCAGGCCTTCTTCGCCGTTTCTTTTGTAGCTGACAAAAATAAGGCTGTCAGAGCCGGCATAACGCACAGCATTGCGCAAAATATTCGATATAGCCCGCTCGAGCAGATTGCTGTCGCCGCAGACCAAGGCATCACTGCCAAAATCAAGACGCACCCTATCTTTAAGTGATAGACGTTGCACCACCGACTGCACCGACTGCAGCAAATCAAAGTTCTTCAGACTGGGTGTGCTGCCCTTCAGGCCAGCCTTAGAAAAGGCCAGCAACTCGCTTACCAATTGAGTCATTTCGGTTATTTCTTCGCGAATATCTGCCACTAGTTTGCGATCGTCATCACTTAAATTCTCCGACTCGGAAAGCAGTTCTAGAGCCATCTGCAAACGCGCGATGGGAGTGCGTAGTTCATGCGAAATATCGCCCAGAAAGCGTTTTTGTCCCGAGACATAGCCATCTAAACGAGTGGCCAGAACATTGACCCCCTCAGCCAAACGGCCTAACTCGTCTTTGTGCCGGGACTGCACCCGCACGTCGAAATTGCCTTCGGCAATATGCTCGGTGGCGGCAGTAAGCTCACTGAGAGCGCGCACAAGCTTATAGACCACCGGATACCAGAAAGCCAGTGAAAAGAGCAAGACACAAACGACAATAATGACCGGGGTCTTGAGGTCGAGCAAGAGACTGCTCTGCCAAATATTGTCGCTGGCGGCCAAAAGCACAGCCGGGCGAAAGCCCATATCTTGAGCCAGAGGCATTCTGGTGCCGATCCAAAAGCGCCCGTCCAAACCACCGGCGATAATAAAGCGGCCGCTATTGAAACCTTTCATGCCGCGCTCGGCAAAACCAGGACCACCAATCATATCGGGGGCAAAATGAGGATGAGGTCCAAAACTAGGATGAGGACCAAAATTAGGATGAGGTCGCAAATCAGCATGAGGTCCAAAATCAGCATTTGGCGGAAACCCAGGTCCGACTAAAAAATCAGGCGGAAAATTACGCTTATGCAGAGCGAAACTATGAGGCGGCAAGAGCATTTTCACCCGGCTAAGCACTGCCGCCGGAGGCTCAGACTTGGCGCCGCAGACCTGTCCATCTTGATCAAAGACATAAAATTGCACATTGTAGATACTGCCGAAATCTTTTAAGACGGTCTCCCATTGGTCGCTAGGCAAACCGCGCAGTCGCCCGGACACGGCACTGGCAACGATGTCAACCCGCTCGCCAAGCGGGCTGGCGATGAAAGTATCCCAACCAAAACCAAAGGCCGAATTGAAGAAAACAAAGCCCAAACCAAATAACAGCAAGACATAAATAACCAAAAGATTGAAAACTTTGAGATAAAGAGTGCCGGCTTTAAATGCGCTCTTCATAATTAGAGAGAGTCCTGCGATAAAAGCATATAGCCCGCTGAGCGCACCGTTCTAATAAAGCGAGGATTCTGCGGAGGATCCCCGAGCTTTTTGCGCAAGGCTGAAATATGCACATCGATAGAACGGTCAAAGATATCGTAATTGCGGTCTCTAATCTCGTTCAATAACTGCTCTCTCGATTTGATCCTTCCTTTCGACTGAGCCAAAACCAAAAGCAAGTCATACTCCACCGGAGTCAAAGCCAGCATCTCGCCTTCAAGATAGACCAGACGGGCGGCAAGATCAAAAACCAGGGCACCGACAATCAGTTCATCGCGAAAAGACTTGCCCACTTCAGTCTCGGCGCGACGAGCTTCGGGGCGCTGCGCCCTGCGCAAAACGGCGCGCAGGCGAGCCAAAAGCTCTCGAGGCGAGAAAGTCTTGGGCAAATAGTCGTCGGCACCAATTTCCAGCCCGACAATGCGATCGGTCTCATCACCAAGGGCGGTGAGCATCAAAACCGGCGTATCGCAACGGTCGCGAATGCGCTTCAAGACCTCAAAGCCGTCCATGCCGGGCATCATCACATCGAGCACTACGGCATCAAAGCCCTCTTTCTCAAGCTTGTTCAGTGCTTCCTGACCATCATTGGCCAAACTAACGGCAAAACCAAACCGCCCCAAATAATCGGCGGTCAGACGACAAAACTTAAGATCATCGTCCACCAATAAGATTTTGCTAGTTTCGTTTTCAGTCTCCGCCATCATGCTTCAAAATATGCCCCGATAGCCTAAACCCAAATCAACCGGCAAGGGCATCTTCTGCCGGTGCAGCAAGATCAAAGCAGTCTTCATTCAGGATAGACTAGAGCAGCTAAGCCGCTCTTGTCGGCCAGTTCGCAGGCAGCACGGGCGGCAGCCAGGGCTGTGCCAGGCTCGCTGCCGTTTTGCTGAGGCAAGACCGCTATGCCTATGTTGACTTTGAGTGACACTTCAGGCGGCAACAAAGGACTGGCTTCTATGACATCGCTCACCGCTCTGGCCACATTCATCGCCCCTTGTCCGTCCAGACAATAACGCATCAAACCAAAATTGCCTTGGCCAAAATAAGCCAATACATCATAAGGAGCGCAAAGCCGCTTGAGAGATTTAGCCACAGCTTGCAGATGCTCTAAAGCCGGCACTTGGTTGCGATGACGTACTCTTACATAGATGAGGGAAAGCGGCGCCTGTGACCCCGCCCGCGGTGCACACCAAGCCAGCAAAAACAAACAAAAGCCCTGATAAGAAAGCAATTCACATTCATCTTCCCTCAAGTGTTCAAGCAGTTGATTGACCTTCTGTCGATCGATTTCCATAGGCTCAGGCAGCACTGTGGCATTTTTCCACTGAGCAGCGAAGACATCAAAAGGGGCAGAACTCGCTTCGCTCTGAGAAACGGCACAAGAATCTGAAGCAAGCGGCAGACAAGATTGAGAGCTAGACTGAGCCAGACTAGACTCTGGCCTCGCCATATCTAGTCTGCTGAATTGACCAGTTTGGCTCAGACTGGGACTTTCTGGACAAGAAACGCTCTCCAGATTTTCCTCAGCCTGCTCCAATTGCAGACTGTCCACGATAGGTAAATTCTGCACAGTGTCGCCTGTACGCTGATAAAGCGATTCCACTTTGATCCGCCCTTGAATCATGATTATTTCGCTAGTCTCGCGAGTCCAGAGCTTTACCTTGCTGTCCCCTTCCAGACGGTAAAAAGTCCAGCGCGGCGGAATGACGCCCGAGGCAGGCGAAACGGCCACCATAAAGACTGTCCCACCCTGGTTGAGCGGATTGACGAAGGGCAACTCCACCACTCTAATATTGCCCTGAGCCGGGCGAGAAGCTTCGGTGAGGGCGTATTTCAAGTCTTCAGTCGTAGGCACGCTATTCATTTTGTTGAGAGTGAGCGTGCCTGACTGCCTGGAATTAAAAGCATCGGCTAAAGGCATAGAAAATTCCTGAAAATGGCTGACATACCAATTTCAGCAAGATGCTGTTAAGCAATTATTTTGCTTCTAGCCCTTATTTAAAGCTTTTGTAAAGGCGCCGGCTTAATTGGCTGTACCGCCAGCCGGAGCCGGGCTGACAGCAGGACTTGCAGCTGGGCTGCCGGCCGCAGGTTGAGCGGCTGGCGCCTTAGGCTGAACTTTCTTCTTAGGCTTGGGCTTGGGAGCCAGTTTCTTCTTGCAGTCCTTAATCATGGCATTGAGTGACTTAGAACGCTCGGGATCTTTTGCTTCGGGCATACGCGAGCATTCTTGTAGAGCCTTAAGAGCTTCGCGGTATGAGCCTTTCTTGTAATAGGTCTCAGCCAGACCTATTTTAGGTGAATAAGCCTTGCCATCTATTTTGATAGCCTCTTTGAAGGCCCGTTCAGCCTCTTTATAGTTCTTGAGAAACTCCAACTGGGTGCCGCCCAGGTTATTCCAGAGCATTAGCTCTTTAGGGCAATACTTAAGCGCCTCGTTATAAACATCGACAGCCTGCTTGGGACCGTCCACAGCCTGGGTGACCAGGGCCAGTTCGGTCCATGGCTCAGGATTGGCCGGGCTCACCTTGGTGGCTTTACGGAAGAGCGGCTTGGCCTTGGCAAGGTCATTCTGCTCTTCGTACAAAAGCCCCAAATAATACGGACAATGGTCGTCATTGGGGTCTAGCTGCATAGCCTTTTCAAACTCGGGGATGGCGGCTTTGGCATTCCCTGTCTTCTGATGCGCCATGGCCATCAAAAAGTGATAAAAGCTGTCACCCGGATAAATCTTGATAGCCCTATCCAAGATAGGCATCGCCTCTTTCCACTTTTCTTGCTGAGTGAGGGGGTAGGCTTGTTTGATCACCAGGTTCCAAGATTTTTCCCAGTCGGCACGACTGCCCTTGCCGGGAAATTTCTCCCAGCGGTCGGCTTGCGCCGGCAAAGCCAGGCCAAGGGTGAGGGCAAGCATATTGAGGGATACCAGGGCAAGTTTCAGGCCTTTAGCTAGTCTCAAGGTCGCCTCCGAAAATTAAGAGCAGTTAGGAAATAAGCTTAAGTATAAACAAAAAGCCGTCTGCGGTCTCTTTTGCCCAAAACTAAATCTGCCTTTGTCTTGCTTACTTTCTGGCAGCCAGCTCGGTCTGAAACGCCGGGTTGGCTGTGGTCTCTTCACCCAAGAAGCGAGCCAAGAGCTTCAAACCGGCTAGCCCGCTCTTTTCGGGGTGGAACTGACAACCAAGAATATTCTCAGAGCCGACCACGGCGGTCACCTCAAAACCATCATAATCGCAATAGGCGAGACGATGTTCGGGCTTGGCGGTCTCGGCGGCAAAGGAATGAACGAAATAACCCCAGAAATTATCACCAAGGGCAGTGGCTATGGCACCGTCTTTGGCGGCGCCGTACAAAAGGCGGTTCCAGCCAATATGAGGAATACGCCGCAAACTGCCGTCGGCTTTGCGATCGGGTATTTGCTTGACCATACCAGGCAAGATACCAAGGCCTTCATGAAAGCCGAACTCTTCAGTCGACTGAAAAAACATCTGCATACCCAGACAAATACCCAAAAAGGGCTTGCCGCTGCGGGCATAACGACGCAAGGGCTCAACCAGTCCGCGTCCGGAAAGTTCTTGCATGCCGTCGGGGAAAGCCCCTACACCGGGCAAGATCAAATACTGCGCCGCTTCGATTACGGCAGCATCAGCCGAAAGCACGGCTTCGGCGCCGCAGAACTCTAAAGCGCGGGAGACGCTGAAGACATTGCCCATGCCATAATCAACAATGACTACTTGTTTTTTCATAATCTCTCAACACCATATTGCGTTCACGACAAGCCGATCTAATCTGAGGCAAGGTCAATTGACCATAATGCAAAACTGAAGCCATGGCCACAGCATTGGCGTGACCTTTTTCCACGGCATCAAAAAGATGGTCGAGATTGCCCATGCCACCACTGGCAATGACAGGCACATTGACTAATTCTGATATAGCGCTCAAAAGTGGAATATCAAAGCCCTTCTTGGTGCCCTCTTTATCTACCGAAGTAAGCAAGACCTCACCAGCGCCAAGCTTAACTGCCTCGCGCACCCATTCCACCACATCAAGACCGGTCTTCTCGCGGCCATTATCCGTATAAGCTTCCCACTTGCCGGGGGCGGCTTGCTTGGCTTCCACCGAAAGAACCATACACTGCGAACCGAAGCGTCGACTGACCTCGCTAATCAGACCAGGGTTCTTTACCGCGGCGGTATTAATCGCCACTTTGTCCGCTCCCGATGCCAGCAAATGACGCACATCTTCGACACTTCTGACGCCACCACCGACGGTGAGGGGGACAAAAATATCTTTAGCAGTACGCCTGACTATTTCAGTCAAATTATTGCGCCCATAAAGGCTGGCCACCGAGTCTATATAAATCAGCTCGTCGGCACCGTCCAGATAATATTTCTGCGAGAAAGCCTGGGGGTCGCCCATGACGCGCAGCCCTTCAAGATGAACACCCTTGATGAGATTCTCGCCCTTAATATCCAACCTGGCTATCAGTCTGATCATTACTCTAGCGCCCGATCCTTAACTGACTTGGTGTCGCAAGGTCCAAACGCCATTTTTGTACTGCCACAAATGAGGCGAGCGGAACTTATCGGCTAAAGCCATAAAGTACGGACGAGTCATCTGCCATTCTTCAAAGCGCTTAGAGGCTTCGGGGAACTCTTTCTCGGGGATGCTCAGATACTTGAAAATATCTTCTTCGAAGCGCTCGGGATATTCACCATCGAAACGCTTGACCAGAGCCACACCTTCATCGCGGGTGATGTCTTTGGAGCGAATTTCTTGGGCAGCATCGTAAGTGGCACGGCCAATACCAAACTTGATATAGGTCGTGTAATAGTGATAGTCGTCTATCTTGTCGTCGATACTGTTGTATTTGCTGTAAGTGCCTGGGGTGCGCTCGGGCGAAGCTTCAAAACCACCATGTTCGACGGCATAGTAGTAGCAGCTTTGCGGATGCCATTTGAGGTAATAGCCAAGGTAATGCACTTCAATACCCAACTTCTCAACCACAGCCGGGTCGGAAGGCAAATAGGGCTGCAGATCTGATTCGTCGATGCCATAGTCTTCGATTAGCTCGGAAACAGCTGTGCCGGCGATATGAATCTTAGACTTATCGGTAGCGGTGAAATAAGACCAGTCACGTTTAGCCGACTCGGTATCACCGATGGGGTTGCCGTATTCGGCTTCGTTCTCACCATAAAAAATGAGCGGAATATTGAACAGAGCAGCCATGCGAGGGGCCAGGTTCTTCTGCCCGATGATGAAAGGCTGAAAGGGGTGAAAAATGTTCTCGACGGCAAGTCTGGTTAAAAGACGATGCACGCGACCGTTGGGGGTGCAAAGATAATTATCAAAGCCGGAGTGGATCCAGCTTTGCAAATTGCGCCAGCCCCAAGGAGTATAAAGATGCGGCGCCCAAGTGACTGTAAGCGGGTGCATGCCGTAAACGGTCTTGAGTATATGCGCCGCATAGAAGCTGTCCTTGCCGCCCGAGCCGGGCACCAGGCAGTCATAGCTGCCATCGTTCTTACGATAGCGATCGCATAGCTCACGCAATTCCAAATCGCGCTGGTTCCAATCTATACTCTGATGCTTGCGCTCGCCAAAGCGGCAGGCATCGCAAACACCGTCTTCATCAAAAAAGATGGTTGTCTTCTTAGAATCGGCAGTGTGGTTGTACTCCACCGCCGAATTCGGTCTCTGGTTTGAAATAACGCATTTCTTGCAGAACTTAACTTCAGACGGTAGACCATATTTAACTCTTTCCCGATCGGGAACGTCACTTTGAAAACCAGCCAGTTCTGCACTTGTAAGACCCAGAGCCATAGACTACCTCTGCTCGATAATTAGCCACAACCGGCATAGGATAGCCTGTTTAATCTGATTTCGCTTGAAAAGCAGCTAAGTCTTGCTCTTAATTTTTTGGCTTCAGTTCTTGACGTAGAGGCTTTGCGCCCTCTTGAAATCTTCCATGCGCCCGACATCGAGCCATTCTTCTCTGACTGGAAATGCCGCTGTTTTTGACTTTGAAGCAATGAGACGGTTGAAGAGGTCGGGCATATCAAGATTTTCATGACGGCCGATATGCTCCAGCACCTCGGGCTCCATCACGTAAACACCGGCGTTTACAAAATACTCAGTAATTGGCTTTTCTTCAATCCCTCTAATGATATGACCGTCTAAATTGACCACACCAAAGGGTATCTGGGTGCTTTGCTTGTGTACACACATAGTTGCCGCCGCCGCCTGTTCCTGATGAAAATGCAGAAGCTGTCTGAAATTTATCTTGGTGAGCAGATCGGCATTCATGACAAAGAAGCTTTCATCAAGACGCTCCTTCACTAGAGCCAGAGCGCCGGCAGTGCCCAAGGGGGCTTCTTCGTGGAAATAATCTATCTCAACCCCTTCACCAAAACGAGCGCCATCGCCGAAATAATCAACGATCATCTCGCCGCGGTAGTGCAATATCATAGAAAAGCGGTTGAAGCCACAATCGATGAAGCCCCTGACAATATGCTCTAGTATAGGTTTGTCGCCCACCTTGAGCATAGGCTTGGGGCAGTCATCGGTGAGGGGACTGAGTCTCTTTCCCAAGCCCCCGGCCATAAGTACAACCCGGGTCTGGAACTGTACTTCAGCCACCAAGTCTTTTAAGAAGCGAACCCCGACAAGCTTGCCGACTTCGTTCACCACTGGAATCTGCAAGACCTCGGTACTGCGCATCTGCTTCAAAATTTCACGATGCGACTGGTTTGCCCTAGCCACGGTCGGCTTGGCATTCATAATGCGAGAAACCGGCTCATCGAGTGCTATACCAGCTAAAATTCCCCGCCGAACATCGCCGTCGGTGACAGTGCCGACCAAGATATTGCCTTCTTTAGCCACTAGGGCTATCTGCACCGAGCCCTTATCGATTATGCGGATTGCTTCGATGATGGGCGTCTCGGGAGCGACTAGAATTTCTTCAAAGCGCATAGAGACAAGACTCATGACATGGGAATTTGCCTATATTAACTGCTTTTGCTGCAATCGATGGGGCACAGGTTCTAAGATATGTCTCATTGATAGACGTCTTTTTATTGGAGCATGAGTTGCAAGCGGCAGTAGTAGGCTTAGGGTCAATCGGCGAACTACACGCCAGGATTCTCATTGAGCTTGGTTACAAAGTACAGATAGTGACAGCGAGAAAAGACACAGTTTTTCTGCCGAACCAGGTGGAAATCTTTGAAAGTCTCGACCAGACAGTCTCGAAAGAGGGAAAAACACTCGATATCAAAGCCCTCGAATATATCGTCATTGCCAACGAGACCAGTCGGCACGGCGAGACTCTAGCCAAACTCTCCGAGCTTGGCTTCAAGGGTAAAGTGCTGGTGGAAAAACCACTCTATACAAATGCCCCCGATGCCCCAGAAAAGGTCAAAGACAGCCGACGAGAATACCCTTTCACAGTCTATGTCGGCTATAACCTGCGCTATCATCCGGTCATCGAAAGATTTAAAGAAGAAGCTGAAAAAGATACAGACCGCCTAGTTTCAGCCCATTGCTATGTCGGTCAAAATCTCAATACTTGGCGCAAGGGACGACCAATTCAAGACTGCTATTCTGTCTCGAAAGCCATGGGCGGCGGGGTCTTGCGCGATCTTTCCCATGAATTAGACCTGGCCCTGCATTTGTTTGGCAAAGCACAAAAAATCAAAGCTTTGGGCGGGCGTTTCACCAATCTAACCAAAGACAGCGACGATGTCTTCGCCTTACTTTTAGAGACCGAAAACTGTCCCATTGTCTCGATGCAAATGAACTATATCGATCATATAGCGCAGCGCACCATCACAGTTAATCGAGAAAAAAGCACCTATATCTTGAATGTCAAAGAAGGCCTTTTCAACAAGAACGGGGTTATCGAAAAATTCACAGTGGCGAGAGAAGACACCTATCGAAAGATGCACCAAGACGTGCTCGCCAAGGGCGAAAAGGTCGCCACCCTAGAAGATGGTCTCAGCGTCATGCACATGATTAAAGAAGCAGAAAGAGAAGTAAATAAGGACAGCGCCGGCTAAATATGAAGAAGAAAAGACTATGCAGTATCTGCGCCCGCGGCGGCTCTAAAGGCGTGCCCGGGAAAAATTGGCGCTCCCTACTGGGCAAACCTCTAATCTTGCATTCAATCGAACAGGCTCGTCAAACCAAGCTTTTTGATGCTCTTTGCGTCAGTTCTGATTCGCCCGAAGTTTTGAATATAGCCAGAGAAGCCGGTGTGGAAGTGGTGGTGGATCGCCCGAAAGAAATGGCTACCGACAATGCCGGCAAATTAGAGGTGATCGTGCATGCCCTCAAATGTGCCGAAAGCGAGCTGGGCATCACATTTGATACCACAGTCGATCTCGATGCCACCGCCCCGGTGCGCCTGCCTGCCGATATCGAGCTGGCTGTGGCTATTTTAGAGAGCAGCGGTGCCAGCAACTTGATCACAGCTTGCAAGGCAAGAAGATCGCCTTACTTTAACTTAGTCGAACTAAAAGACGGCAAAATCGACCTGGCTAAGCGCTTGCCCAATCAAAAGGTCATACGCCGCCAAGATGCGCCACCCTGCTTTGATATGAATGCCTCTATCTATGTTTGGCAACGCGATATCTTGCTCAAAGAGCCTTCTGTTTTTTACGAAGACACAAGACTGATGGTCATGCCCGAATTACGCTCTCACGATATTGACTGCGAATTCGACTGGTTCATCGTCGAACAAATTTTGCAAAGCCAAGACTATGGAAAGGAAGCCAGCTATGACGCAGTCGATTAGAGATATGAGCGCTTGTTTCAGCCTCAAAGACAAAGTAGCGATAGTGACCGGCGGAGGCGGTATATTAGGGCGTCATTTTGCAGCCGGTCTGGCTCAGCACGGCGCCACCGTCGTAGCCGCCGATCTTAACTTGGCCAGTGCCGAAGCCACAGTGGCCGCCATCGAAGAAAGTTTTCAAATTAAGACTTATGCCATGTCCCTCGATCTCACCAACGAAGACTCGGTGAAAGAAGTGGTGGCGAAAACCAAGGAAAAATTCGGCAAAATAGATATCTTGCACAATAACGCCGCTTCCAAATCAAGCCGTCTGGTCAAATTCTTCGACACAGTAGAAGACTTTGACATGGAAATATGGCAAGAGGTTATGAGAGTGAATGTGGACGGTATGTTTCTCATGGCCAGACAAACCGGCAAGATAATGTGCGGACAAGCCAGCGGCGGCTCGATCATCCAAACCGCCTCTATATACGGTATCATGGCGCCGGATCAACGCATTTATCAAGGCTCGGAATATATGGGCATACCAATCAATACGCCCGCGGTCTATTCGGTTTCAAAGGCGGCGGTGGTAGGGCTGACAAAATATCTCAGCACTTATTGGGCGCAAAATAAAGTCAGGGTCAATACCATCACCCCCGGTGGTGTATCGAGCGGCCAAAACGGCGTCTTTCAAGACCTCTATGCCAATCGGGTGCCTCTGGGACGTATGGCTGAAGCCCATGAAATGGTGGGAGCCCTCGTCTTTCTAGCCGGCGATGCGGCAAGCTATATCACCGGTCAGAACATAGTCATAGACGGCGGTCTATCGGTCTGGTAAGACAAAGACAAAAAACCAGTCAGACTGGCTAAATTTGATTAGTGGAAAAGCGGCTTTTCACTAATCAAAACTTACGCCTTTTTCCGCTAGAGCTGTTTTGACTATGCCGACATTGAGAAAACCCATTACATCCATAAGATCAAATCGCACATTGAACTCACGTTCTAATTCGACAACCAGGTTGACTGTGCCCAAAGAGTCCCACTTTGGCACGGCATCAGGCGAGAGAGCGTCATTGACTTCTTCCTTTGGCACGCCGAAAAGAGAGGAAAAGACGTTATACAGTTTCTCTTGATTGCTCATCACCCTTCACCTTTACTTTGATCCAATCCGGCTTGAGTACTGCCGCAGGCAGACTCAATTCATACAAAAACTCTCCCGCCGGCGCCTTAACTGCCTGCATGCCTAAACGGGTAAACAGGTCAGCCACCATAGCATTTTTCTCTGTGGCAATATATTGCGCTCTTACTCTCTGGAAAGCTCGTCCAGCAGCTAGTTCCAAGAAAGTAGCCCAAAGAGACTCTTCCACTCCGCGTCCAATAACGCGACAACTCAAAAGAAAAGAATCGACCAATAAAGTACCGGGCTCTTGCTCGACACCGATGATCAGACCGACGATGCCTTGCGAACCAAAGCGATCGACAAGTTCGACAGTCAATAAGAGATTCCTCTCACTCTTGATCAAATCGCGCACCACCGCCTCGCTATGGCGCCTGGTGGTGACATTAAACTGATTGGTCTTACCGAGCATTTGCACAACCCGCTGCAAGCTGGCGGCACCAACTTCCTCAATTATGGCTTCCATAGAAAGACTAGCAAGAAACTCTTCTATGTTAGCGGCACCGACATCAATCGAGCGAGCCGCCTGCAGTGAATAAAGCTCGGTACGCTGACTGTCTTCAGCCGAAACCCGGTAAGCATCAAAGAGAGGCGAAGCTCTCAGCGCCGTCAAAATCGAATAAGGATCACCGCCATTATCGAGGACCTTAACCTGCGGCAAATAATGCTTTATCTCTTCTCTCTCTAGATGATTATCATCAAGAAAGACAAAAGAGTCCAAGCCTAAATTAAGCTCTGAAGCTATGGCTTGAATATTTTGATGCTTGGGGTTCCAGTCTACTTTATGCACGACAAAGTCTTGCCAAGCCAAGACCATATCAGGCAAAGTCTCAAAGGCTTTCTGCACAGGCTCGATATTATTCTTTGAGACAAGGGCCAGCAAAACTCCGCTTTCTTTTAGCCGCTTAGCCAGGCTCTGGATGCGTCTAAAAACATTGCCCGGATAATCGCGACCGACTTTCAAGCCGCTTAGCCCATCATCACCGATGGTACCACCCCAAAGGGTGTTGTCCAAATCTAAGAGTAAGACCTTAGCCCGAGGCTGAAAGAGCGGACGAAAGAGCCTAGCCAACTCTAAAGAAAAGGAAGTAACTACATTTGCGCTGAGCGGTTGTCTAGCAAAAAGGTCGAGCCTTTCATCAAAACAAGCCTGGCCTTCACGGGCACACCAGGCAGCAAAATCAAAAACATTTATTTGAGGGTCGGCAGAGGCAATTTCCATCAAAGCACGGTTGAAAGACTGCTTGACCATCGATAGATTGGGAACGGCGGCAACCTCATGGGGCCAGTCTTGCCCAAAATCAGGCAAGGTGGCAATAAAGATAGGCGCAGTGGCAACCTTGACATAGCCGGCACAGAGATCTTGCAAGCGCTTGATCAAACTGGCCTCAAAATCAAGGCGCTCTTGTTTCGATAACGCCGAGAAAGATTCGACCACATCGGGATAGAGGTCCTCCAGACGCCAGAGCACCAGCACCGCCTGTGGTGCAGCAAGCAAAGGCGAGCCTGGGTTCCAGAGCTGGGTTTCAAAACTAGCAAAATCACCTAGAGTGATGGTCGGTCTGCAATTGAGAGTGGCCAGCGCTAGATTGATAAAGTCCAACTGACTCTCTAAAGTAATTGAACGGGCAATGGCAAGCCTAAACTCGGGGGCTTCGCTCCAATCTGTCTTACCCAGCTCAGCCAGAGCGGCTCTTACCAAATGGGTGCGCGAGGTCAGCAAAGCTTCGCTTATTTGAGCCTTAAGCTCATCACTACAATTGAGACTATGCAAATCGAGAGCGGCTTTATTCATCGGCATATCTACGGCATTCTGCCGCCCCCGGTCACTGGCAGATTGACGCCGTTAACAAAAGCAGCGCCGGGTCCGCACAAATAAGTAACAGTGCGAGCCACATCTTCGACTGCACAAAGACGCCGCATGGGGTTGCTTGCCGCCTCAATCTGCTTGATGCGCAAAGGCACATTTTTAGAATAGGCAGTATTCATCATACCCGGCGAGACTGAGTTGCAGCGTATGCCCTTAGGACCAAGCTCTAAAGCCATTGAACGCACCAGGGCATGGGCAGCGGCTTTGGCAGAGACATAGTGAGCCAATTTAGCAGGCGGCGTATCAAAAACATATTGAGTGAGAATATGCACAATAGAGCCACCGTCATGCATATGTTTGGCCAAAGCCGAAACGATTTGCTGGAAAGCAAAAACATTGACCTGCCACTGTTCTTGCAAAGCCTCCAACATCTGACCATCCAAAACTTCTAAATTAGTCAGAGAGGGAGCCGCCACATGAACAAAACCAAAAACCCTGTGACTGGCGACAATTTTATTTAGTACTTCAGTTAGCTTGGCGCCGTCGCGCAGATCACAGGCAAAAACATCGACCATGCTCTCGCCAAGTTCGCTCTGCAAGCCCCGCAAACGATTCTCGTTGCGACCAAGAGCAAGAGTCTTAACTTGATTGGCAGCTAAATCGCGACAGATTGCTGCTCCTAGCTCACCCGAGGCACCGCTGACCAGAACGACCTTATCAACTAGAGAAGTCTTGTCTTCAACAGCCTTCTCTTCTTCGATAGTCATCACCCGCCCCTTACCATCGAGACAGATTGCCCCAGTGGCAACATTGGTGCCGGTAATTTCCAACTCCATAGTCTGGGTGGAAGGATGGGTGGAGGTAACTTTTGCTTGGAAGCGAATCAGATCACCAGAGCGAATCGGTTGCCGCCAACTGACCTGAAATGACTGCCAGAGCGCCCCAGGACCCGGTATATGCATGCCCACCAGGGTTGAGACTAAAGATGCGGCAAGCATGCCGTGCACAACCGGTTCATCGCCCAAAGCCTTACGGGCAAACTCGGCATTGACATGCATCGGATTATGGTCGCCCACCAACTTGGCATAAGCTTCCACCTGCTCTTGTGTGAACAGATGCTCAAAGCTGCGCTGATCACCGACTTTCCAGTGCATATCTAAATAATCAACCTTGCCAAACAAAAGATTGATGCTAGCTCACCGCCAAGACCTTAGTCAATAGCTCATTAAGCTCTAGAACTGAAAGTAAATAAAGGGCTGCGAATCAGAGGGGAAGTAAACCAGCATGGCAACCACCAAAATGGTATAGAACGCGGCTTTCAATGGCACCGGCGTAGACTGAAAAGCTTTCTTTTCGATAAGAGCGCTGAGCGGCAGATTTTGAATGAGCATGAGAGCCAAGATGAAAAGCGCCAAAGGCACAATGATTGGCAGATCAGGGCGAGCCATCAAGAACTGACCGTCGGCGGCGGGAGAGTAGATGCTCTTCCAAATGAACATACGCTTGATGATGCTGTAAGAGGTCTGAATATCTGGTGAACGAAATATAACCAGACTGACGCAGAAAGTGAGGAAGGTCATTACAATAGACATGTAGCGGAAAATCTGACCTTCGAAGAAGCTCTTCCATATGCCGGTTTTGGTTCTCCAGTCGGCAAATTCGCGATGAATAATCAAAGCCAAACCATGGAAGGCACCCCAGACCATAAAGGTCCAAGAAGCACCATGCCAGAAGCCGCAGATGACCATTGTCAAAAATAGGGCTTTATGTGTCTGCCAGCGGTCTCTTTTGCTGGCAAACCAGACCGGCAAAAATACATAGTCGCGCAACCAACTCGATAGCGACATATGCCAACGCTGCCAAAATTCGGCGATGTTCTTAGCGGCAAAAGGCATATTGAAATTGATTGGTATGTCATAGCCAAAGAGCATGGCTGAACCACGGGCAATATCTGAATATCCAGAGAAATCGAAGTAAATCTGGAATGTGAAAGCAAGTGCCATTATCCACAGCTCGATCGACCCGTACGCCCCCGGCTCGGTCATCACCATATTTACCAGCGCGCTCAAATTGTCGGCGACAAGCACTTTCTTGGCTAGACCGATGATAATGAGCATGAGCCCTTTATCAAAGAGAGTGAAATCAAAAGGCCGCTCAGCCGTCATCTGCTTGACGAAATCAGGATAACGCTTGATCGGTCCGGCAATTTGGGTAGGGAAGAAAGCAGCGAAAAGCGAAAAGAGCACAAAGGAATCAATCGGCTTATTGCCTCTGTAGATTTCGAATAGATAGTGAATGAATTCGAAAGTAAAAAATGAGATGGCCAGAGGCAAAATGATATTCAAGGTCCAATGCGGGTCATTGCCTGAAACAAAACCGACCACAGACGACACATTGGTGACGGCGAAATTACCATACTTGAAAACCCCTAAACAAAGCAGGTTCAAAGCTGTACCCACACCAAATATGGTGCGTTTCTGTTCTTTGGGGGCGCGGCTGAGCATACGGCCGATATAAAAATTAGCCACGGTCATGGCGATAATCAAAAGCACCATGGGCGGGCACCAGCAAGAATAGAAATACCAGCTGGCGATAAGCAGCATCGGCATTCTAAAGGCTTTAGGCAAGACCCAAAAGAGCAGCACTACAGCCGGCAGGAAGAGCATATATTGCAAACTTGCAAATAACACAGTCTCTCTCCTTACTGACTCTGCGCCGTGTCAGTCAGACGGGCAGTCAGCCCTTTAGCATCAAGCTGCCGACAAAACTGCGTCCAAAACTTACTCGCCCCGCTAGAATTGAAGTGAATACCGTCGCCGAAGTCTGCATCGGCAAAAGTATCAGGGGCAAACTCTATAAGTAGACTGCCCGGACCAGCCTTGGCAGTCGTTTTAGCGATAGTTTGCTCAAAGAAGTCTGTAACTGGCGCCGGGGTAACAGCCTGGAATTCTGGAGAAAGAGGCATACGCACCATGACGAGAGTGATCCCCTTTTCACGACAAGCGAGAGCCAAGCGCTCCAAATAGCCAGCCTGCTCAGCCATGGCGGCGGCGGTGACGCCGGTAAAGCCGCGGGCATAATAATCCTTCAAAACTTTCTTGTAACTGCCCATCTGGGCAATTCGTCCGCTCTGCTTCTTTTCCAACCAGGGCCAGTCAACAGTCACTTGCGTCTTTGGCTGGGCAGCACCGGCTTGTTTACTTTGCACAGCAGCATAAAGAGATGTCTGACGAGAGAGCGCCGAACCGGCAATTACTTCCAAAAGCTTTTGATACTCACCCCTAACACCATACAAACGCCATAGCCTGGCAATCTGTTGTTCGCTAGCCTCTAAAAAGCTGCCGCCCGGCTTCTCATTTAGATGCTGGGCGATTCTAGATTTATCAGGGCTTGGCAAATTTGAATCAGCAAAATCTCTAGCCGAAAGGAAGAGAACCACTGTCCTGGGAGGTTTATTGCTGCTTAGATATTGACTGAAGATCTTCTGCAAATCTGAAGCCATCGCCCCGGAAACCCCGACATTGAGGACTCTCAAGGCACTGGCAGAGCCCTTACTGAGATGGTTCTGCAGGGCTTTTGCTTCCATATAGGTGCCAAAGGTTTCTTCTGAAACAGTATCGGCTTTGTCGCCGATATCGCCTCTTATAGCAGCAGCCATAAGGGTGGAAGAACCAAGCAAAAGAGCATCGGATTTGCCACTCGAAACAGCAATGTCAATCTTGCGCAGCTGGTGGTCGGCATCGCGAAAGACCAAACCAGGAACATGCACATACTGCAAAGGCTTGAAATAGCTCAGTGCCGCATCAATACAAACCAGATAAAAAACAACCCAAACCGAGCATAGAGAAAAAGCTTTGGCAGCTCTACTAAAAACGGAGCTAGATTGACTCGCCGAAGCCTTCTCATCCGCTAGCGGAGTCTTCTCTATTTTGCTTGCTGTAGAGTTCATGCTCGATTTAGTGCTGGATTAAGGCTTAAAAAATACCGGTGGGGCAACAAATGCGCCCTCCATTCCATCATGTCTGCAAGCGATTGACAACTAAAGGCTAATTAAGGCGCCGCAATGGCTGCACAAGCGCCCATCCTGAAAGAACCTTAATGCTATCTAGCAGAGACTCTAGAGCCGGCAGAGGCACTAAATGCTCCTCGAAGGAGCAAAATCGATACAAAGAGCGAGAAGACAAAGAAGAGACTTGCCCCAATATAAAAACTCAGGGGTTGGTAACGCATTTCAATTTTGTGCTTGCCAGAAGGCAAGGCGAGCGCCCGGAAAGCATAATTGCCATGAAGCAGCGGTGCTTCCTTACCGTCTATGTAGGCTTTCCAGCCCGGATAATGAATATCTGTCAGAACAAGCACAGCCGGCTTAGATAGCTCCACCGCCATTTGTAAAAAAGTTTGCCCGCGGCGCTCCACGGCAACAGCTTCTATCGCGTGAGCCGCTTCTATGCCAGATGCAGAGTCGGCTTTAGACTCTCGCTCTAGACCAGACACCCCCGGCTCAGAGCGCTCTAGAACCACCGACAGCCCATCGAAAGCAGGACCGGACAGCCATTCTAACGCCTCTTGCTTGCTGTCGACAAAATGATAACTCCTCGACAAATAAGCATCAGGCAGAGGTTGCGCCATCTCGTAAAGACGCACTCCGGAAGGACTTTCGCTCACCAGCTTATAGTCTAAGACAGCCGGCGCCGGCGCCAGAGTTTGCCCAGCATTTGCAGTTGAAAATCTAGCCAGCTTGATAGGATCGCCAAGCACCGCACCGCTCTTGTCAAAAATTTGCAAATAGAGCTCAAGAGGGATAGCCTTCAGCTTGAGCGGTACCGAAAGCGAAAAGCTAGCATTGGCTCGAAAACTGCGGCGTTCACATAAAGCGACAACATTCTTCTGCGAGTCTAATAGATAAGCCTGAAACCCCGGACGGGCTGGCTTCTTTTCTTTACCGATAGGTGCGGGAGCTTGCAGAGCGAGCTTAGCAAAGACAGCGTTTTGCTCTGGCACATAACAAAAGGCAGCCTGCTGCAAACTAATGCCCTCGCCAAAATCTACAGGCAGCGCCGCTTCCACTTCCTTCATCTCTTTCATCGCCAGTCTGTCTAAGCCGACTTCGTCATAGACAGGGCTGCCGCTCAAAATATTTTTTACCGATGTCAGCCTAAGCAAGCCCGAAACTGGCAAATCCAGACCCACGTTGAAGCTTGTTATCTGGGCGCCCAGTTTATCCATAAACGACAAATAACGCTCCGGAAAAATAGCATTGAGGGCTCTGATGTCTCTTATGCCGTAGCAAAGATTGATATTGGGTTTCAGTATATGACTGCCGCAAGCCACCACCCGAGAGCCTGAAGCCTTGACCGAAGGCAAAGGCTCGGCATCGGGATAGGCAAAAGCCTGACGCAGAGGCAAAGCCGGCTTAGAAAGACACAAAAGTGAAGCCGCCCAGACAAGCAAAATCAAAACAGCAGCAAAGCGGCGCAACGCCTCACCGCCAGTGCGCCTAGACATTTTCAGCAAAGCAACAAGCAGAAAGAGAGCCAGGCAAGAAAAGAATGCCGCATAAAAGTCATGGTTGCAAAAAGATGCCGCGGGTAATGTGTCATCGAAAGATAGTGAGGCAAGCGAAAAATTACAGAGTCTCAATAGAGGGCGAATCAAACAAGCAAAGAGACCAGCCGCTAACACAGCCAAAAATGGCGCCAGCCAGCGTTTCTCGCCCCGCCTAAGCAACCAGTCAAAGCCCATGGAGGCTAGTATGGCAGTGAGCAAAATAACTATGTGCAAATAATAGTTGGCGACAATAAAGCTAAAGGGCTTCACTTTGAAAAGCAAGCTGATGGGAAAAATGCGACAACTGAGACCAATCAAAAAGAGATTGAGCAAGAAAAGCAATTTAGCTATCGGCAGACCCCTAGAGGCTTGATTGCCTTTGTCAAAGCAAAGTGCCAGTGGCAAGAAGGCGAAAGCGCAAAAGCCCAAATAAGGACTGGCGCCGCCATAGACAGGCTGGCTCAAGCTAAGCAAGAGAGCAAGAAAACTGACATAGCTGGGGTTACCGGCACCAAATTTATAGCTTTCCGAATTGCCTAAAAACTCTAGAAAAGGCAATAACATCGGCGCCGCCCAAAAGAAAGCAGCGATACCAGATACGGTGAGCGCCAAGAAGCCAAACAAAAGACGCCGATGTAGTGCTTTCGGCTCATTATCGGTATTTGGGGAACTTTGGGCATCTGAAACAGCGGGAAAAGAAGCGAGCAATAAAGTCCATAAACTAACAGCAAATATAGCGCAGAAAGATATCTCAATATGCGCCGACAAGATCATCACCGCAGCAGCGAAACCACACCAGAGAGCGCCTTTGAGCACAGGCGGCGAAAGCTTGCCGTCTTTACTTTGACGCAAAAGAAAAGCTAAGTGGGTAAAGGCAAAGAAGAGTAAAGGCGTCAAACAGTAGCCATTACCAATAAGTTCTAAGTACCACTGGTTATACGGACAGAAAGCCATAGTGAAAGCAGCAGCGGCGCAGGCAAGCGCTCCCAGACCTAGACGTTTGGCCAAGAAAAATGTAGACAGCCCCATCACTATCAGTTTCAAAACCAGGGTGCAGTTATATGTATAAAATGTCGGCGACAACAAAAGTGGAATCTGAAAGACTGAAAAAACCGCCGACTCAGGATCTGCCAATAAGGGGCAGCCAAACTCTGAAAGTGAGTTCCAGAGAGGCACTTCGCCTTGGCGCCAAAGACCGGCGACAAAGAAAAAATAAGGCACTATAAATAGTATCGAAGATGGCTCGATACCGACCATGTCTGAGCCGCGATAACCGGCAAAAAGCGTATCCCAGTGGCAGAGCAGATCTACTCGCGAGATAGATTTACCGGCAAAGATTGTGGGCGAAAAGACAAACACTACCAAGAACAGAACGGCCGCAAGCGCCAGGCTATACGACCACCTCGCCTCCACTTGAGGCGGCTCCGCTTCAGAAAGAGGCGGTGGAACCGCCTCGCTCAAGCAGATTTCCTTCCGACAAAAAGACCACGTCCGATCGGACCGTTCTCGTCGACTTCGACTACTTCAAGACCGGCGGCACGCATTGCCGCAGCGTATTCTTCGTTGGTAAAGAGAGCCAGCTCGTGCAACTCTTGAATATGCTGAATACCAGCACTGTTCATCACCAAAATGTGTGAATGACCTTGGGCCACCATATCTTTTTGCAGCCAAAGATTCATGCGTACAATCTTGTATTCATCAGTTTCTTCCACAATTACTGTGGAATGTCCCGGCTTGAATGTTGCCGGTGTGTACCAGGGTTCGATAATGAGCAAACCACCAGCATTGAGATGCTCAGCCATATTTTTGATGGTGCTCTCAAGCAAATCAAAAGTTTTGACATAACCGATAGAGCTAAATAGACAAGTAACCACGTCGAACTTGTCGGCGAGCTGAAAGTTGGTCATATCACCCAGATGAAACTTCATACCGGGCAACTTGGCGATACATATATCAAGAAACTCCGAATCTATATCTAGACCTTCGCATTTCATCGAAGTCTGCAAGAAATAAATATGCTGACCGGTACCGCAGGCTACATCGAGCAGTCGGCTTCCCTCTGACTGTTTGTGCTGTTCGATTCTTGCCGCTAAATAGGCCACTTCTGCGGCATAGTCTTTCTGGCGGTTGAGCAGATCATAAAATCCGGCAGATTGATAACAGGGTTTAAGAGCAGCTTCGACTTGTGAAATAGACGACTCAGGATTCATTTATAGAACCTCTAACAGCGCCAGCACCAAGACGAGACTCGCGGAACATTCTCAGCGCCTCTACATATAGGCTGCCGCCCAAGCTAAGGCTGGTCATAGACTTGCCGCCATGCCGCTTAGTGTGAGCAACAGGCACGGACAAAACCTCATAACCGGCTTCTTTACAGACAATGTTAAATTCGAGATCGATCATAAAGCCTTCTTCCTTGAGCTCAAGAAGGCGCTGAAACTTGCGAGGAAAAACTTTGGGGTTGCCATTGACGTCGCGGGTATTAAGCCCGAAGAGCAGCCGACATTCGAGGTTATAAACCCAAGAAGCGATACTGCGTAAGAAGTTATCGTGACCACTTCTTACGGCTTGAACAACTTTATCGGGGTTCTGCAGCGCACGCTCGACAAAACTGGCGAGCACTTCGCTAGCCACCCTAGCCGAGCTGGAGTAACAGAGAAACTCTCCGCGGGCTTTGGACAAGCCGTACTGCACAGCGGCGCCCCAACCTGTGCGAGGCGAAACCAAAGAAACCACCTGGACGCGGCCCTGATATTCCTGAGCAAGAGCTTGGCAAACAGCAACACTGTCATCGGTGGAACCATTTTCCACCAAAAGAATCTCCAACCGTGGTACAATTTTAGACTCAAGTACAACCACATGGCTCTCGACCACAGACCTAATGTGGTCAGCCTGATTGCGTACAGGCAAGACTATCGATACCTTGGGAATTCCTTCAGACATTAAATTGAGAGACCATGTTTTCGCCAAATAAAACATCGAAAAACGAGACAGTATCGCATCGAATCAATTAACAAGTGTAGTGCCCAACTTTGATTCTGTCCCCAAAAGAATATTATTACTTACTAATATCCTCCAAAAGCACTTATTGGCGATTAATTTAGTAGCCGAGCAGAACCTTTTAGCGGCATCCTACAAGCAGAGCCCAATACAAGGCATCTAACAGCTGGACTCTCTTACAGCCAGCCCTGATTAGTTAGCACGGCAGTCTCTTCGGTTCGTTTCGACTTTAGTCGTCTAAACTCTCACAAAATACAGTTGCAAGCGCAGCCTGAAACTAGAAAATAGGTGCCCAAATTACTGTCGTCTTACTTGCAATCAAGAGTGCGAAAGAGCCTGTCATGCTATAGTTGGGCAGGTTGGTCAGAGAAAAAAAATCCGCTCAAAAAGAGACGGTAACTAATAAACGTGTGTGATGATTTGATTCAGTCGTTGCATTACCGGCCAAGTTCCTAGTTATTACGATTTGCAGGTTGCGACAACCTCTTCATGAAAAGAAGAGCCACCCTTGAAGAAATAGAAATAGAAGAAGGGAATGGATTTGACACCATCCCCTTCAATCGCGTTTATCTCACCGGCAAAGAACAAGACTATTTCTTAGACGTTCTCAAAGCAAAAGAATTAGCCTGCAACGGCAGATACACTCATAAAGTGCAAGACTGGCTCAAGAACAGACTTGGCACCAAGGGAGCCTTTCTTACCGGCGCCGGTACTCTAGCACTGGAAATGGCGGCTCTTTTGCTCGACCTCGAACCGGGCGATGAAGTAATTATGCCGTCCTTTACCTTCGTCACCACCGCCTCAGCCTTTGTCAGAGCAGGGGCGACACCGGTTTTTGTCGATATCAAAGCTGACACTATGAATATTGATGTCGCCCAGGTAGAGAAAGCGATTTCAAATAAAACAAAAGTAATCGTGCCTGTGCACTATGCCGGGGTCGGTTGCGACATGGATGAATTGCAGAAGCTAGCGAAAAAACATTCTCTTGCCATAGTTGAAGACGCCGCCCATGGTATCTTAGCCACCTACAAAGATCGCTATCTTGGCACCATCGGCGATATCGGAGTCTTGAGCTTTCACGAAACCAAGAACGTAGTGGGCGGTGAAGCCGGAGCCTTGCTGATTAACAATGAAAAATATCTGACCAAAGCAAGACAACTTTGGCACAAAGGCACCAATAAGCACGATATGGAACTTGGGCTCGTAGGCAAATACACCTGGACCGAACTCGGTTCGGCCTTTGCCGCCAGCGAGATTACAGCCTCGGTAGTCTGGGCTCAAGTGGAAAAGGCAGCCGAAATAGTCGAGATGCGTAAAGCCGCCTGGCAAAGATACTATGAGCTGCTGGTACCACTAGCTAAAACCGGCGCGATATCGCTGCCTCATGTGCCCAACCATTGTGTGCAAAACGGACATATTTTTTACTTCCTTACTCAATCGAAAGAAGTTAGAGAAGCGCTCATCAAGCATCTCAAAGAAGACAAGATTGAGAGTGTTTTTCACTATATACCCCTGCATAGCTCGCCAGCCGGATTGAAATACGGCAAATGCCAAGGTGACCTTAGCACCACCGACAGTGCCAGCGAAAGACTATTGCGCCTGCCGCTCTGGGCCGATCTAAGTGAGCCTTTGCAAAAGCGCATAGTTGCATCGATTGAAAGATTTTATCAAGCAAAAGTTTAGTGAAAAAAGTTGCCATTCTGCAATCTAATTACATCCCCTGGAAGGGGTACTTCGATCTAATTGCCGACGTCGATGACTTTGTCATATATGACGAAGTGCAGTACACACGCAGAGACTGGCGCAACCGCAACAAAATCAAGACCAGAGACGGCACTAAATGGCTGACCATTCCAGTGCAGTCAAAAGGTCTATTTAGCGAAAAAATCAGTGAAATGAAGGTGGCAGAAACAAACTGGAGTGAAGAACACTTCAAAACCCTAAGGCATGCATATGCCAAAGCCGCCTGCTTTGACGACCACGCCGATTTTATCGAGCAGCTCTATCTAGATGCAGCCAAGCTTAGCTATTTGAGCCAGGTTAATTCACTCTTTATCGAAGCCATCTGCCGCAAACTACAAATAGAAACGCGCATCAAACAATCTTGCCAATTCACATTGCAAGACGGCAAGTCAGAGCGCTTGCTTGGTATTTGCAAAGACTTGCAAGCCGATGTCTATGTCTCGGGACCAGCCGCCAAGTCGTACTTAGATGAAGCTCTTTTTGCCGAGCAGAATATAAAGGTCGAATGGTACAGCTATGGCGAGTATCCCGAATACAGACAACTACACCCGCCCTTCGAGCACGCAGTCAGCATTCTAGACTTACTCTTTAATACCGGCAAAGCGGCTCGCAGCTTTATGCGCTTACACAACAGAACTGCTTAGTTGGTTCTGCGCCGCAAGAAACCAACTCTTTCTATCTGCAAGACATTATCTTTGCCATTGGGCGCAAACAAATATGCAGGCAAGACCTTAAAGCCAATTATCTTGTCGCCCGCCTTTAAGCCTAGCAATTTGAGATCATATGTATAACCATGCACAGCTTCGTCTGCAAGCAGAGGCAGCAAAAGAGACTCAAGCCTATTGCCGCTTAGCAAAAGCTGGCAGCAGACAGCCCGAGGCTTTATCGATTGATTGGCACCAATCTCTATATAAAATCGATCAAATTGAGCCGGATCAACTAACAAATTAGACTTATAAGTAAAACAAGCAAGTTGTTTCTCTAAAAGATAAGCAGCCTGTTTGAGAGGTCTCAGTCCCTCAAAACTAAATCTAGATTCATCGCTCTGTAAAGACCAACAAAGATCTGATTTTTCTGGACGTCGGAAAGAATCACTTAAGTCGGTGTTCTCAGGCTTGCTTGGTCTGGCAGCAAGCGCGGCAAAGTCTCTCACTGTCTTAACAAGCGCAAGCCGTGGATAAACAAAGACGACAGCAGCGCCAGATGCTGGATGAGATACAGAGTCAGGGGCTGCATCGGCGCTCAGTTCTAAGACAATAGATTTACCAAGATAATCATGCAGGTCAATTGAGATAGGTCGTGAACTGCGAACATCTTGCCAGGTCTTCTGCAAAAGCGGTGCCGTCTTAGCTCCCGCTTCATAAATGGCTAGTCTAGCTTGTTGTTTTTCGGCAACCTGCCTGCCTAAACCAGGGGAGGGGAGAAAATCCAGGCTACTTTCAAATCTAGCCGAGCTAATCTCAGAAGAAAGATCTATAGTCCAATAGACAGCACTTTTGCCCTTGATGGCCAAATTGAGTTTCTCTGGAACATTCCACTTGCGCTCACGCCGTCCATCGACAAAGGCACAATAACCCTCGCTGCAAGCCGGTTCTATCTTTACATTGGCAAAAAGAAACTCAGACTGCAAAGAAACTTCCTGCTTGTTTGCAAAGGCAGCCAGCCCTCGGGCAGCCAGGGGTCTAGCCAGAGCAGAAACACGATCAAATTCGCCGACAGTATAAGTAAATAGATTTTGCTCGGCATAAGTCGGACACTGATAGAACCTGCGCAATGCCGCCTCGGTAGCCGGTGAATGCGAAAGACGAAAAGCGTCTTTGTCTTTGTAAGACAAGTTGGCAATAATGAGCGGCACTAAACTCAAAAACAAAGCCATGCGCAACATCAAGCGCCCTTTCTGCTGAAAAGGAGAATCTGGGCAGCCTGCGGCATGCAGGATGAGCCCATATAGAGCAAACCAAAAAATTGCACTATAAGTGGCATACCAAGGCGCAAGAGTTGTGCGAAAGAATGAAACAGCAGCAAGATGGGCCAGACCATAGACTGCTAGGGCTAAACTAAAAGCAGGCACAGCTGCAAAATCAGTTGCAACTCGTCTAGAAGCAGCATATCGATACAACAAAAAGAGATAGAGCAATAAGCCGCAAACAGCAAGGACAACGCCATAAATACTCTCGCCCGCCGGAAAAGCCGCCGGACTAACCAAATCGCGCCTGTAAATAAGCGAGACACTCTGCAAAAACAAAACAAGATCTGGAAAATGCGGACTCATTCCATCTTTGCTTAGATAAGGTGAGGAAAGCAGATAAACGATAAAAAGAACAGATATGACCGCCCCAAGCCCTAAAGTACAGACAGTGCGCAGTCTATGCTTAGATGGCAAGGCAAGAGCGGCTATCAAATAAGTAAGCCAGGTGGCCATGGCATCGCAAGCATTGGTCATGGCAGATAGAAAGCCACAGAACAAAATCACGACCAGCCCAAACTTAGTCTCTTGCCAGTATCGCAGAGCAAAAAGACCAAGAAAATAGGCCAGCAAGATAGTGCCGAAAGCTATGCTGGTCTCATTGTATAAAAGTACAGTGACTGCACCAGCCCCCAAAGAGCAATAGGCAATCTGCCACAACAAAGTAAATGAAAAAAGCCCTTGCCGATGTTTTATCTCAGTAAGCAATATATAAATAAGAATGACGCGCAAAGCCGCCATCCCCAAACCTAGATACAACTCTAAGGGCACATTCCATTGAAAGAAACGAGCATTGAGTAGATGAACAGAAAGCGGCAACAAAAGACAATGACTGCTCATGCTGCAATCAAATACTAGATTTTTAAGATCATATCCGGGTGAGAGAATGCGCATCATACGCTCAACCAGCTCCACAAAGTCGTTGGTCGGCACATTCGCGGCACTGCTAGAGATTAGATAAGCACTAAAAAAAAGCGGGGCTACTGCCACAGCTAATTGAAAAGCCTTTATGCCTAACCGAACTCTCTGACTCATGGCGAGAGTCTAGCAAATTTAGACAAAACTATAAAATTCGCCGGTCACAAGGAGATTCAGGATCACATTCCAACTCGTCAGACGACTTGACCTCTTTAATGGCAAACAGAGGACGTCTAGCTGCCGAATACAAAAGACGCGTATTGTATTCGAGCACGCCAGCCATAAAGCAAAGCTGCACAGCCGAAAAAATCATGACAATGCCGGTGATACCGGCAAGATCACTAGTGAACCAATTCATAAGCCTGGCCAGCAAGAGAGCCAGTCCGATATTTACGAAGGCAAAGGCGGCAAGCAAGAGACCTTTCACCATGACGTTATCTATCGCCAAAACGAAGTCACAGGCCACTGCAAAGAGAGCCTTCAGAGTATAGGTAGACTCGCCTTCAGGGCGCGCCGAACGTTGCACCTGCACATATTGCACCGAACGAGTCAGCACAAAAAGTTGAGAATCGAGGCAGATCGAGCGCCCAAACAACTTACCTAGATAGGGTCTGAGTTCGCCCCTAAAGCATCTAAAAGACGTGGCTTTGGCATAGTCTGAGATACCGGCCCAGCCAATAAACTGTCTAATTAAAAAGGCGATCAAGCCGCGCAAAATTCCATGATTGGTATCGCGATAGACGCCGTAAGCCAGGTCACAACCGGCATCGCAAGCCTCCAAAAGACGAGGAATGTCATAGGGGTTGTATTGCAAATCATCATCAATGGTTATGACAGTTCGTCCACGACTTTGACTGATGCCGGCTAAAGTGGCGCTATGCTGCCCAAAATTGCGCCACAAATCGATGCCGACTACTCGTGTATCTTTCAACTGTTCAGCACAGATAGCCTTCCAGGTGGCGTGGGCATCCGGGCTACCGTCATTGACCAAAACAATTTCAATGCCGCCGGTTAAATCAGCCGCAGCATCCAATATAGTGGTAACCAGCCTGGGCAGCTGCGCTCCAGACTTATAACAAGGAACTACTATAGAAATCGCGGGAGTCATTCCCGGATAAAACCTTGCCAATGAGAGGGATTCCGCTCTGTATTATAGTGTTTTACGCTTATATTCCAAAGGGGAAAAACTGCCTGAAATCAAAGGCATCAAGGCTTTCGACGAAAATATGTACCAAATCATTCAAGAATACTTTTCAGAAACACTAAGCAAACACGGTGCAACCGCCAGAGGTGCCGACTGGAAGGACGATCATGCCCAGCAACTTCGCTTTGTTGAACTGTCACGTATTTTCAGCAAAGTCGCAAGTGACTACTTCACGGTCACCGATTTCGGTTGCGGCACGGGCGCTTTCAGCGATTTTCTTGTCAAAGAAAAATACAAATTCGGTTATTTAGGCATCGATTGCACAAGATTAATGATCGAAACCGCCCGAAATATAAATAGCGACAAAACAAACTGTCGCTTCGAAGAAGCCTCTTCATTGAGCAGCCCGACTGACTTTACAGTGGTGAGCGGCACCTTCAACTACAAAGGCATGACTCCTTTTTCACAGTGGCAAGACTACGTTTTAGACACATTAGGGAATATTGACCGTTTTTCCACAAGAGGTTTCGCCTTTAATTTGCTAACCTCATACTCTGACGAAGACAAAATGCTGAACCATCTCTACTATCCAGAGCCGGCTTTCTATTTTGACTTCTGCAAAAGAAACTTCTCGAGGAATGTAGCTTTACTGCATGACTACGGCGCATACGAGTTCACCATACTTGTCAGAAAACAATAAAGAAAGCACAAGCCAAAAGCAGTACAAGAGACTAGCTCTCGTTTTCTTTCTATCAGGCATGTCCTCTCTCTTATATCAAGTGAGCTGGCAACGCATTCTCACCATAGCCTATGGCGTTGGTAGCGTTTCGATCACACTCATTGTCACCATTTTCATGCTCGGCTTGGGGCTGGGAGCCCTCTTAGGCGGCGAACTAGCCAGCCGCTATTCAGCAAAATCAGGACGTCTCTATTTCACATTTGAACTTATTCTAGGTGTATACGGCTTACTCAGCCTACCGATATTGCAAATCCTCGGGCAGACAACCAGCGGCGCCCCTATTCATATATATTGTCTATTAATTTCACTCTTCCTGGCCATTCCGACCATTTTAATGGGCGCCACCTTGCCGCTCTTGGTCGAGAGCGAAAGCCGCGAGGGCAGAGAAATCGGCGAGACAGTCGGTGAACTATACTGCACCAATACCCTCGGGGCCTGTGCCGGTTCACTGCTTTCTGCCTATTTCTTGATCTCTATCTGGGGTCTAGACACAGCCATCTACTGCGCCAGTGCCACCAACTTTATCTTGTCGGCGATATTCTATCCCTTCCTCAAGAGACAAGAAGCCGGACAAAAGGGTGATCACAACGAGGGAAGCAGCAAAAAAACAGACAAAGTAAATGCAAGAGCAGACCGGCACAAACCTGATGCAAAGCCCATATATTTGCTTGCCTTTGTCTCAGGCTTTGTAGCGATTGGTTTGGAGCTATGCTGGTTTCGTACAATAGAGATCTTGGTTAAGTCATCCCCCTATGCCTTTGCCAGTGTGCTCGGTGTCTATTTGTTCGGACTGGCAGCCGGTGGTGGCTTTATCGGCAAACACATAGAAAAAGCCAAAAAGATCGGACAGACCAAGCTCTATCTTTTGCTGCAATTGGGCTTAGCTCTCTATGTACTGGTTTCATACAGCCTGCTCAACACCCATCAACTGCATGCTCTAATGCGCCTTTCAGACATGCAAGAGCTTCATCCATCTTTCAGCCTGGATATCTTTCATAGTCTCAAAAGTTTTTCAGAAGGTTGGTTTGCCTGGTTCGACATAGCCATCTGGCCATCCTATTTTATGCTCTTGCCCACTTTTGCGATGGGGGCAAGTTTTCCCCTTTTAAGTAGTATCACCGCCGGTATCGACAAGAGCGACGGCAAAACAGTCTCAAAGGTCTACTTCGTCAATGTCATGGGTAATGTGCTCGGCGGCATCTGTACCGGTTTTCTCTTCTTCAACCTGCTTGGTACATCCCTTTCGGTCTTGACGCTTTGTATTATTCTCATTTCTGTTTTTGGTCTTGCCTATCTCAAGCATGTCGACTTCAAGCTGCGCCTCAACGCCAAGCACTTACTGCTACTTTTGCCTATTTTGCTGCTCTTGCGCTACCCCAGCAATCAAAAACTAATGAATCAAATGCACTATAAGCCGGACGGAGAATGCACCACCTATTTGCAGGAAGGCAGCAGCTGCGTATCTATGGCATACGAAAGAGACGGTTCGGTCTGGCATTGGATCAATGGTCTCGCCCATGGTGGCAGACTGCCCCATATGTTCGGCTATTACAACCGCGCCTTAGAAGCCCTCAGTTTTGCCGGTAAAGAAAGCAATATTTTGGTCATAGGTTATGGCACAGGCTCGATTGTAGAAGCGGTTCTGCGCAGCCCCAAAGTGGAAAAGGTAACCGTGGTCGAACTGAATCAAGAAGTGATGACCAATCTAAAGAAAATGGAGCAATTTGAGAAGCTCTTGCAAGACAAACGAATCGAGCTTGTTATTGACGACGGCAGACGTTATCTCTATCGCACCAATGAAAAATTCGATGTGGTCTTGATGGACCCACTGAGATCGAGCACTGCTTACAGCAATAATATTTACTCAGCCGAGTTTTTCAAACTGGTTGCCGACCATCTCAACAAGCAAGGCATCTTGATGGTCTGGCTGGACAACATGACAGTCATACCAAAGACAATCGCCTCTCAGTTCAATCATGTAAAGCTCTACAAGAGCTTTTGCCTGGCCTCACCCGATGCTTTCTGCCCCAAACCACTGCACGACCAAAGGCATGCAGAACTGCTAAAGAACTTCAGCCAAGAAGAAGTGGCAAAAATAGGAACAGAAGAAGAATTAATCGGCGACGAAGAACATATCAAGAAAAATCTAGCTTCTTTTGGCATCAACACCGATTTGAAGCCTGTCACTGAGTATCATCTTTGGCATTGATTGCTATGTGACCAGGCGAACCAAGATTAAGAGCGCTTCAGACGTCATATATTTAGTGCAAATAACCTTGCCCCGAACTCTAAGCGAAGAGCTTAAAAGCCAAGCCCAGCAAGCCTTTAGCGCCACCAACCTGAAAGCGGACGACTTTGATTAAAAAGTCAACAGACAAGAGGCTTTCAAGAGAAAGGACAATTGGTTAAACTTCTATGTCTCTACATCTAAAGAAGTCCAATTGAGCATCTCCGCCCCAATCGAGAACTCCAGCAAGAGCACAAGCACAAGCGCGAGCCTGAGTGCCGAAATTGGGGCGCCAACTTTGCCGGTCGACGCCCCAAAGAACCGCAAAAGTCTCGACAGCCTTACTGCTCTTCGCTTCTTTGCGGCCTTTTCGATAGTGGTCTACCATGCCAAAGACCAGTTTCCCTTTCTTTCGGGTCTAGCTGCTAACTTTGCCCTAGAACAGGCAGTTTCTTTCTTTTTTGTCTTGTCCGGCTTTATTCTCACCTATGCCCACAGCAACTTGGGTCTAGATAACTGCAAGCCCTATATAATCTCGCGCTTCATGCGCATTTACCCGGTTCACTTGGCGGCGCTGGCCACGCTTCTTTTCTTGCTGCCGCAAAATCTAGCGCACTTTAAAGACTGGCCGGCCAGTCTTGCTTATTTGACTATGACCCATGCCTGGGTGCCTATACAAGACTATTACTTTGCCTGGAACTCGCCCTCTTGGAGTATTTCAACCGAGTGGTTCTTTTATCTATCACTACCGCTTCTGCTCACCTTAGGTCGCAAAAGACTGCTAGCTCCGCTGACTCTTACAGCCCTTACTTTTGCCTTTGTATTCTGGCTTTCCGCCTGGCAGCATCTGCCCACCGATAGTACCACCGGCAGTGCAGTAAGCGCCCACGGACTTTTGTATATCAATCCACTGGCCCGCTTGATTGAGTTTGCCTTGGGCATCACCCTAGGTCTCACTTATACACGCATCAAACCCCTGCCCCTGCCGACCTTACTAGAATTTCTCAGCTTAGCTAGTTTTCTTTTCACCTGTCATCTTTCAACAAAACTAGAAAGCTTTTCTGCCTGGCATCCATACTTTTTACTCTGGGCAAGCCACGCCGGCTTTTCAGCACTATCTGCCGCCTTTGTCATTATTGTTTTCAGCCAAGAAAGAGGAATTCTCTCGAAAGCGCTGCGCTTCAAACCCTTGGTCTTGCTTGGTGAAGTCAGTTTTGCCATGTATATGCTGCACTATATCTTGCTTTGTTATAAGTTTGAGACAGTACCCCTAATCTATAACCAAGCGGGCTTTTGGCGATTTACAGCCATACTTGTTCTAGCAAGCTATTTCACTTTCACTTATATAGAAAAGCCAACCCGCTCGCTTTTCAAAGCCAAGAAAAATGAGAAAAATAGCTCACAGCGCAAATGGCTATTGAGCCGCTCAGAGTTAGTTGGACTTTTGGCAGTACCGGCTCTGATTTATGCCCTCACCCCTGGTACAAGCCTCTATCAGAAAGAATTATCGCAAGGTACAAAAATAGCCAGCCCCAACTGTCTCTTTAACGGGGGCATCGCCCTTGAAACCGCTTGCCTAAGCAATAACGATATTGTTTTGCGCTTTAAGGCCCAAAAGCCGATCATCTTGTTTCAAACCGTTGAAACACGCTTGCTTAACGCCAAAGGTGAGACAATTTATTTCTTGCAGACGGCTCTCACCACCCGTCCCCAATTTGCCAGCCAAGGCAGCCACTTCGACTATAAAATGCCAAACTGCTCAAGCGCTTACCAACAAGCAAAATTTCTGAGCATAAAGGTAATGAACCGTGACGGCAAAGCCTTGCCCACGGCTTCCGAGCCTCAGCAAAGCAAACTTATGATCGCCCTCAAAGCTACAAATTGAACATCAGTCCCTTCCACTTGGAGCAAAGAAATTGCGCATCTGTCTAATTTCAAGAGAATTCCCACCTGATACCGGCTGGGGCGGAATAGCAACCTTCGTTCACGATTTAGCCCTCGGGCTAGCCGAAATTGGCGCCGAAGTAGAAGTAATTGCGCTTTCTGCCGACGGAAAAAATTCCACCGTCGACTACAAAGGCATCAAGCTGCACCGAGTGGCTCCGGTCGTCGACCTCGATAAATACCAGATGCTGCTGTCCTTGATGCCCTACAGTCACAGCCTCTTGAAGTCGCTTGTCGCACTGCATCTCAAATTTGTAGAGCTGCATTCGGCAAAGCCATTTGATATTGTCGAAGTACCCGAAATGTTCGGCGAAGGTGTTTTTCTGGCTCTCACCAAGCTCTGCCCCTTGGTGATTAGACTTTACACCCCGCATTTTAAATTTATCGATGAAAAACTGCATTTGATTGACGAAGGCTTTGACCATCAACTGTTGAGCATCATCGAAAAGCTCACCTTGCTTAATGCCGATGCCGTGGTCAGCCCCAGCCAAGACCTAGGCGACTATGTGGCTAATGCCATCGGCTTTAGGTCAGAAGAAATGCACATAATGAAAGGGCTGGTCGACACTAATCGCTTTACCCCTGAGGGTCCGCAAGGGCTCAAAATAGACGAAGACGTATTGAAAGTAATCTTAGTCGGCCGCTTAGAAGAGCGAAAAGGCGTTTACCAACTAATCCGCGCCATTCCGCAAGTGGTGAAGAAATTCCCCAAGGTCAAGTTCTTCTTGATTGGCAAAGACACCAACACAGCCCACGGCGGCAAATCAGTGCAAGCTGAACTAGAAGCCGAACTGAAGCAGTCAGGCTGCGGGCAGCATGTGGTCTTTACCGGTCCGGTCCCCCATGCATCAATGCCTGATTATTTCCGCTCTGCCGATATCTTTGTCTTGCCCAGCCTTTACGACAATGCACCGCTTACCTGCCTGGAAGCACTATCGAGCGGCACAGCCATCATTGGCACCAGTGCCGGTGGCATGAAAGAGTATGTTCAAAACGGCAAGAGTGGCATTATCATTCCACCAAACGATGTGCAAGCACTAGCTGATGCCCTTTTGGAGCTGCTTTGCGACAAAGCAAAAAGAGAAGCTTATGGCCGCGAAGCCCGCAAGAGCGCCTTGGAACTGTACGATCGCAAAATCACTGCCCGTGCCACTTTGAAGCTGTATGAACAGGCAATTGCCGACTTCCAAAAGAACAAACTGAAAGCTCTGGTGCGCACAGATAAAGACTCTATTTTGCAAAGCTCGCAGCACCTCATGGCCAAGTTCGACGAGATGGTCTATGCCTTCCTGTACAAAAGGTCTCTAACCTTTAGGCTAAGTTATTGGTTTCATATGTGCAAAGACAGGCCCAAGCTTTTCTCTGCCACGGTCTTGGTCAATGCAGCCGACAAGCTTACATCTGCCCTCAAGCTGAAGGACAAACCAGCTGTAATCAAGAAACTAGAAGCTGAAATTAAGCGCCAGCCGGTGGGAGCCGGCAGAATCTAATTTGAATCCAAATTAGAACTCAAATTAGAAAATGAGCCACCCAAACTCGGCTCATGTCAACTTCATGTCAACCGGGCGAACTATAGTTTGTTCAGACAGGCAACAGTGACGCCCCATTTTCTTTGACCTGGAGATTACTATGAACAGAGAACCCGCCGGTGATACAACCGGGCGCTTGCCGGAGCGCGCCGGTGAAAACATGCAGCAGGCTGAAAGACAAGCCACAGCTGCCATGCAAAACGAAGTCTCAGAGCATCGCGCCCAGTCTATGCCCCAGACTAGAACAGCTGAAAGGCCGGCCACCGACTTTAACGGCAAACCCTGCGCCACCCAGCCGAGCGCCGGACAATTCCCCAGCCTAGAGGCTGGACGCCGCTCTGATGGCTGCAGCTTTAGTGACTTTCAAACAAGAGATGCCGGCGCCCAGATGCCCCCGCTCAACACCGCCGAACTGTATAACAGGAGTCGCGAACAGACCGTGAGATTGGACGTGGGCGTGCCTTCGGAAAGAGGCGATAACAGACTAAGAACTGAACCGAGCAGCGGCGTCATAGTGGCTAGAGACGGTGAGCGCTGTTTGATTGCCACAGCCAATCACAGCGTCAGCTCTATTCAAGGTGAACAAATAGTCTCTAGAGGGGCTACATTTGCCGATGGCTCACGCTATCCGGTCTCGGTTGAAGCCAGAGATAGAAGCCGTGATCTGGCCATTGTCGCCGCCCATACAGGCAGAGATACCGAAAGAGTCTGCCAGCCCGCCACCATAGCCGAAAGAGGTGAAGGAGGCGCAAGATCTGGGCCAGCCACAGCTCTAGGCTTCCCTGAACGCAGCCGCACTCTGCAAGCTTCACCAGGAGTGGTCGAAAGAGAAATCGCCGCCACAAATTTGCGTTCAGCCAAAGACAGCCTCCCAGGCGAAAGAGCCAACCGCCCCCTTCTAGATATGAGCATGCATACAAGACCAGGCAATTCGGGCGGACCGGTCTTTAACGAAAGAGGCGCAGTGCAAGGTTTGGTCTATGGCGGACCACCCAGTGGTCGAGCCCATATCGAAAGAACCTGGGCAACCCCCATCGACCGCCCCCTGATTGACGGTATGCTCAGCCGCGTGCAGCCAAGCAGACAAAGAGCAGCCTGGTAGTCTATGCATGCAGTGGCACGAGTTGATCAGCGCTCACCAATTGATAGTTCCGCCACATCGCCGCCATTTGTCCATTTTTAGCCAAGAGCTGGCTGAAAGTACCCGACTCGACGACTCTGCCGTTATCTAAAACATAGATACAATCAAATAGTTCCAGCAGATGCAATTTGTGTATCGACGAGACTAAACATCTATCGGCAAATTTCTTAAGCACGGCAGAATAAATCAGTCTTTCATTGGCTGTATCGACACTGCTGGTTGGTTCATCCATCAATATGATGCTGCTCTCTCTGGCAAAGAATATGCCGCGAGCCAGCGCCAGCCGCTGCTTCTCGCCGCCGCTCAAGTTGACGCCTTTCTCGGCAATATTTGTCTCAAGCCCATCGGGCAAGCGACCAAGCACCGAGGCAAAACGCGCCGCCTCAACAGCATCAAGCATTTCAGCCCGATCAGCCTCCATGCCAAAGGCAATATTGAAAGCAATGGTGTCGGCAAAGATTTCGGGATCTTGAGGCATCAAGGTGGTGGCCGCAGCCAGATGTCTTAGACCATGAGGCATGGTTACACCATCAACTGCAACAGATACACCCTGGGGCTTCTGCAAACCGCGAAGCAAATTGAGCAAGGTGCTTTTGCCGCTGCCGCTTTCACCGACAAGGGCAATAGACTGACCGCGCACCAGGGCTATTGCCACATCGTTCAAATGATGCAAGCGATGCTTGTCGTCCTCATAGGTAAAATTGAGATTCTGCACCTGAATATTCTGCCAATCTAAAGCTAGAGGCTGTGCCTCATCGGCTGAATGATCTAAATCGCGATAAGCATCGCTAATGGTATCAACACCACGCAGATCGGCTGCCTGCCTAACGACCACGCCATAGTATCCGGCAAAGGTATAGAAAGACTCGCCAATGCGGCGCAAATACTCAAAGAGAGTAAAGAAAGTACCGGCAAGAATCACCTGCTTGGCGAGCAAATTGCTTTGCACATACCAAAACATAACAATTACTGTCATCGCCATCACTATGAAAGAGGTTAGCGCCCACTTTATCTCGTTTACTTTTGCATTAACCGTGAAAAGCGACTGCGAACGATAAATGCGCCGCAAAACCTCGGCAAGCGTGCGGCTTTCGAGCCTCAATGTAATCACTGAGACGATATTGCTGACATAATCGTGAATGGCTGCAGCCACATGGTTATCCATGATGTTCAACTGGTCATACTGCTTATCGAGAATGCGATCGAATAAAGCGATAATCAGAAGCGACAAAAGTGTGGCGGCAAGAGCGGCTAGGGCGGCAAGCGGCATAAAGTAAAAGAGAATGACCAGGGTGCCCAATAGACGCAAGACCATATAGACAATCTCAAAGGTGTCTTGAAAAAAGTTAGACATAGCCGTGGTAGCTCGATTGATTTTGTCTATTGTTTGACCTGAATGATGCCCGGTGTGCCACTGCACTGGTAAGGCAGTGACTTTTCTAAATAGCTCGGCTTTGAAGCTCGATCTAATTTGGAAAGCGACATAGCGCTCGATCACCCGGGCAGGACCATGAAAAGCCCAGAACCCAAGGGATACACCCAGGAGCATGAGCAGATATTTGCCCACGTCGGACAAGAGCTTGTCGCCGAGCTTGAGCCCGGAGGCCAAATCAATCTGCACGTCATTGAGCATGCGCCCAATCACAAAAGGTTCGATTAGCTCAAAAGCCTGAGCCCCGACAAACATAAGCATATAAATCACAAAGAGTTTTCTATGAGAGCCGGCGTATTGCCAGCCCCTAGAAAACAATAAAGCAAAAGCGTTATTTCCTAAATTCATAAATTATTTGATCTCGCAAAGGGAAAACACACACGCCACTTCCGGCGGTGCTCGCAGTCCTCTCCACGACACATGCAGATATAAAAATACAAGCAGAAACAGTGCCGGGAGGGGCTTAACCAGCTCCAGAATGCTCAAATAAGCAATAAGGCTGGTCGGTTTATCCGCCGACAGACCGCATTTGCAACTAATTAATTGTGAAAATCAATGACGATCGATTGACTTAACAACACAGAGCAGAGGCGGCGAGTCAGAGCAAAAACGTCCGTTTGAAAAGACTTTCGCTGCTAAAAAGCGGAGGCTATTAAATTTACTGTCTACCATTAGAACTCCTCCGGTGAGCTCCGCCTCTGAACTTAACGGACACACGCCGCAAGTTATTGATGCCGACTCTATACTTCGGTTTTATATTTCGATTTTTTGATTCTCGCACAAGAAGTTTTGTTTGCCAAGCAGCCTTTTCTGGAAATTAACATCTGGTCTCACAAAATAGTAATGCAAAAATAAATCAATATAGGGTAAATGATCACGATCAAAACAAAGCTTGCTGTAATTCCGCTTGGAACAGCCTTTGCGCCTTTACTCCTAAAGACGGGAGCAATGTAGAGGATCAAATAGAGAAATTTATACACCACCTGAAATATCAATATCGCTAAAAACTTCTCTGGATAAATCAGACCAAAACAAGAAAGCAATAAAATCGAAGACCAGAGACTGGCGACTAGAAGGCGCAAGCCTTCTGAATTTTTCACGCAGCCCTGAAAAGCCCTTATGGGCTTTTCGCCGCTATCTGCGAACATTGAGTAAAGCACCGGCAGCAAAATCAAAATATTGGCTAAGTATGCATACTGCAAAATACTGGTCATAGATAACTACTCACGAAATCACATAAACCGCTAACTCATAAAGTAAAGCAGACTCTATAAGGCTTTGGTACGCACAAGCTTTGTCAACTCACGGTCAAAGGCGGCAGCAAAATGTCGCTTCTCTTTATCGCCAAATGGTGCCGGACCGCCGCCAATCATGCCGCTATCGCGCAGCTCGGTCATCAAATCGCGCACACCGAGACGTTCACCGATGTTATCGGGGGTAAAGACTGTACCGCGGGGATCTATGACAACGACCCCCCTGGGCACAAGTTCCGCCGCCAGCGGTATGTCCTGCGAAACGACCAAGTCACCTCTCTGGGCATGTTCAACAATAAATGCATCAGCCTGGTCTGGACCGGCTGGCACCAGATGAAAACTGTAGAGCGAATTTGCCGGTATGTTCAGTTGCTTATTAGCCACAAAAGCCACCGGCAAAGACAGCCTCAGTGCTGCTTTTGTCACTATATCGCGCACAGCCGTGGGGCAGGCGTCGGCATCTATCCAAATTTTCACTGCCTAAATCTCACTAGCAAATTCTCTTTCCTACCCTTTACAGCCAACTTTTATTGCCATCTTAAGTGCCATTTTTTTGCCCAATATCTGGGCGCTTATCTTAGCAGTTTAGCCTCAACTTGCCCCGGAACTGTCACAAAAGAATCCTAGACTGATTCATACGCAAAAGTGCTCCCCACCCATGCATTTTCTTATGGATAATACAAACACTGTAAGCTGCAAAGAAAACCAGGTGTTCTTATCACTTGTCTCAAGAGTGGTAACACAGCTCTATGACGTTCCGGGCGCCCGCCAGGTAATGAACAAAGCCGATAAGCTGCAATGCAGCAAAGATGGCGAAGATGCAGTAAAACAAGCCCAACAAGCCACCCTAGTGCTCGACGATCCTTTTACAAAAGTGCTCGATGCCAAGCAAAAAGCCGACCTCGATGACCGCATGAACGGCAAAGAAAAGGGCAACGGACTGGAACTAGACCTGATTCTCAACCCTATGGGTTTGGCGGTGCGAGAAGTGCTGCCGGGTTCACCGGCAGCACTGGCGGGGCTAAAGCCAGGCGATAAAATAGAGAAACTAAATGGCAAACCCATCTCAGAATTTACAGTCAATGAGATTACCGCTCTGGTTAACAGCGCCAGCTTTAGGGTGGAAGCCTCAAGAGACGGCAAGCCGCTCTCTGCCGAAATCAAGCAAGCCGAACTGAAAGCGCCGAAAGTGCTCGATAGAGACTTGGGAGACGGCATTGCCTATATTCGCATTAGAGACTTTGTTTCTCAAGACACCGACAAAGCAGTCGAACAAGCTCTGCGTCGCAATAAAGGCGCCAAAGCCTTTGTCCTCGACTTGCGCAATAATCCAGGCGGCAGAGTGGTAGATTCTCTAAACATTGCCTCAATGCTTGTGGAAGAGGGCAAACTCGCAGTCGCGGAAGAAAGATTGCCATCGAGCTTATCGTCGCCTCGCTTTGCCACCTGGCGCTTCAGCGTCAATAAAGACACTCAAATAATCGAAGGCGAAGCAAAAGAAGTAAGCCCACGCAAATTTCCTTATTTGCTTAACGGTCGCCCGCTCGTAGTTTTGGTCAATGGTCACAGTGCTTCCGCCTCAGAACTATTAACCGGCGCTCTTATGAGCAGACCAAATATTTTGATAGCCGGAGAAAAGACCTATGGCAAAGGCGTCGGTCAGATCATCAGCGAAAAGATGCCCGGCGGCAACGGCGTCAATGTCACCAATATCAAATTCTTTGCCCCCAACGGGCTCAACGCCGGCGACGGACATAACAAAAGGTCAGGCTTCTCGGCCGATATTCCCTTGCCTAAGCGTATGCCCACTCCAAACGAACCAGATAGTCAAATAAACGATGCCAAAGACATGCTGAAAGGCTTGATGAAAGTGAGAGGTATTGCAGGCAGTTAGTTTAGTTCTTGCCTAGCGCTTGCCTCTGCCTCGTTCATAACAATGTCGTTACAGACCGCCCAAGAGCCTTTCGCGCCCAAGCCTCAAAAGCAAGTAGTGACAACCCTTTTAGCGCCTATACACGTTTTCGTCCAAACGAACCTGCGAATATACGCCTGTGCCAGCTTTGCATAATATCAAAACAGGCAGCCGCAAACTTACTAAATCATTCAACTCAAATACTGGAGAAACACATGTTTTACCTTTTGGCTTTGTGCGCTCTTACCATCAGCTTCGCTCCTCCCGCCCACGCTTACATAGATGCTTGCACCGGCAGTTATGCAGTGCAATTCTTATTCGGCACAGTTCTTACTTTTCTCTTGCCTTTGCAAAGGGTGGTTCGCAACTTCTTTAATAAAGCCGGCAAATAAGCTATGCCGACAACTTTCAAAAAACTCTCTTACCGTGACAAATGTGCCACGGTATATCGCAAGAACTCGCTGGTTTTTCGCTTTATCTCAAGCCAATACCAACCAGCCTACCGCAAGCTTATGCAAAGCGGGCTCTACAAGCATCTCAGCGAAGAAGAATTGCTCGTTTGCCACGAAGAAGTGGAAGCGCCGGAAGCCGTGGGTGAAAGGCAAGATGACTTTCAAACAGTGATCAAACCAAGCAAGATACCATTCATTTCTTATCCCTACGAATGGTGCTTTTCGCAGCTCAAAGACGCAGCTCTCTTGACCTTGCGCATCGAAAAAATTGCTCTAGCCTACGGCATGACCCTCAAGGACGCCAATGCCTGGAATGTTCAGTTTCAGGGCGGCAAGCCGGTCTTTATCGATACCTCCAGTTTTGAAATACACCAAGATGGTTCGCCTTGGAGCGCCTACGGGCAGTTCTGCCGCTTCTTTCTTTTGCCCTTGGTGCTAATGTCAAAATGCGAGCCTCGCCTCAACTCACTCTTGCTTGCCTATCCAGACGGTATCCCCTTAGACATCGGCATCAAGTTATTGCCCCTGAGCACCTGGCTAAACCCCAGCTTAGTAGGACATCTTGGCGTCACAGCCCTGATGAATGCCCACTATAGGAAAAGTCAGGGAGGCGCTAGCGACAGCAAACAAAAAGTGAGTATCAAGCAACTGCTCAATGTTCTCAATGACCTTGAAGATACAATCGCCAATCTCAAACTGAAACAAGAAAGCTCTGTATGGAGCGCTTACTATAAAGACAACGCCTACAGCTCGCAGGCTTTTGCCGCCAAAGAAGAAATAGTAAATAGAATTCTTGGTCAAGCGAAGCGCAAAAAAATCTGGGATCTCGGCGCCAATACCGGGCACTACAGCAGACTGGCGGCGCCGCACGCTGACATGGTTCTAGCCATGGACTACGATGCTCTCTGCGTAGAGAATAACTATCTTGATCTAAAAAAACAAGGCAAAAGCAATATTCTGCCCCTTCTGATGGACTGCACGGCGCCCTCACCGGCCCTCGGCTGGGCTCTGATGGAAAGACTGAGCTTGCCAGAGCGCGGACCTTGCGACTTACTTATGGCTCTAGCTCTGATTCATCATTTGGTTATCGGCCGCAGCATCAACCTCGAAGAAGTGGCTGCCTATATGGCAAAACTTGGACAAGAACTAGTTATTGAATTTGTCCCAGAAAACGATAGCCAGGTCGAACTCTTGCGCAAACAAAAAGCCGGCATCTGCCAAACCTATAATCAAGCAGCCTTTGAAGACGCCTTCTGCAGCCATTTTATGCTCATCGAAAAGCAAGAGATAAGCGACTCAAAGCGAGTGATTTATCACTTTGTGCGACTAAACGGAGACCGCTAAGTGCCAATACCAAAAGAGATAAGAGAGATTCAGCTCTATCCGCTGGCAGCAGGGATATTGCCGGTGCTGGTCACATACAATATACGCGGCGCTAATCATGTGGCTCTGCAAAATCTACTGCCGCCGCTCTTAATCTCAGCCCTTCTGAGCCTCATAGTTTATGCTCTCTTTTGGCGCCTCCGCAAGCAAATTGGCAACGCCGCCATCTGCACTTGGCTTTTCCTCACCGCACTATTTGCTTTCACCTATGTGGTCATCGGCTTCGACTTTTGCCTGATGACATTATCAATCAAAGATGCAGGCACAGCCATTATTGTCGGGCAAATTTTCATTTCATTAGCGGCAGCACTGGCTCTGACAATTGTCTTTGCCCTCATCACTAAAAAAACTTGGCTAAGCAAAATTGAGAGCTTGCTCTGTCGCACCACCAGTTTCTTGCTTATTTTGCAGCTCATGGTGCTGTTTCAGCACGAATTCAACTACTTTTTTGTCATCGAGCCGCAAGTGGCAAAAGAGCAGGCTCGGCTGATGCCCAAAATAAGCAAGCTGGGCAAGACCAAAGGCGATCGCGACATCTACCTGATTGTGCTTGATGAGATGGCGAGCCCCGAGGTGCTATCGCGTGTATTTTCGTATGACAATTCAGACTTTGTCAGCCAGTTGCGCCGCCGCGGCTTTCTTATAGACGAGGGCAGCCTAAGCAATTACCCTCTCACCAGGCTATCTCTGGCTTCTATTTTGAACATGACTTATCTAGACTTTCTAGGTGACAGCAAAGCCAAAGAAACACAAAAGGACTATGCACCGACCACTCGCCTTTTGCAAAGAAGCAATCTCGCCAAGTTTTTGCAACAGCAGGGCTACGACTACATACATATAGGCTCAGAAATGCCGCCCACTGACAGCACGGTCATGGCCAATCAAAATAGATATCCTCTCATTGACGAATTTTCTCTGCGTTTCTGGCAATCGACCACACCTGGTCAAACGCCTGGTTTTGCTAAGTTTCTCGCTCATCTGCGCAGAAAATCGAGACTGGACGCACTGAAATATCTGGAACTGGCCGATGCCGGTCAAAAGCCTAAATTTGTGCTATGCCATATTCTCTGCCCTCATGAACCTTTCGATTTAAATGCCGATGGCAGCGCCCGCGATGAAATCATGCCCAATCGCATAGAAAGCGCCTGGGACGACGAAGCAAGAAGAGCTTACCTCGGGCAAGTGCAATTTATCGAAAAGAGAATTATTGGCACCATAGACAAGATTATAGAGAAGAGCAAAAGCCAACCAATAATTGTTTTGCAAGGCGACCACGGCACCTATGCCGAAGATGAAATGGCTAAAGACTATCCCAAAGAAGACCTCTATCAGGAGCGATACGGTATTCTCAATGCCTATCTTGTGCCTGATGATATGAAGGACAAGATCTATCGCGGCATTACCCCAGTCAACTCTTTTAGAGTGATTCTCTCTGAACTCTTTAGTGCCGATTTGCCGGCGCTTGCCGACAAGCAAATTTATGCCACCTATGCTCAACCTTTTAAATTTCGCGACGTCAGCGATCGAGTGCGAAAGCTGCAAGCAGCTCTGAAATAGAGCTCGACTGACATTTAAGCACAAAGCCTAATTCATAAGCAGCAAATGATCCACTTGCAACCAACTCTCATCCTCGCCTGAAAGCTAAGAGCCTCTAGGAGTCAAGAGAAGCGCCTTGAGTTTACCCGGCCCAAGGGTTTCGTTCAGTTCGCGCCAAATAAACATCAGATAGAAAACGAAGACTAGACAGAAAAGTCTAGTGCAATCCATAAATACACGCTGCTGCATGGCCACTTCGGCAGCATGCCTGGCAAATATTTTCTCTTCTATCTGACCGCCGATAAAGACAATAACAGCCAGGCTCAAAGACTTCACAAAGGCAGATATAACAATGGGGCGCCGGTCCAGAGTATTCTTCATAAAGGGCAGGTTATGGCACAGAAGGACGATTTTGCCCAGACCCAAAGCCTCGACTGCAGCCACTGTATAGCCGTGCACAAAGTCGTGAATACCTAGCTGAATAAGAATAAGCGACTTGATAGTGGCCAGAAAGGCAAAACAGATGCCCAAATAAGAGGCGATTACCGAGAACTCTTTGAGTTCCTCCTTCAGACGAGCTTTGGCTTCTTTCTTCTTCTCATCTTTACTCTCATCTTCATTCTCAGGCTTCAATTGACTGCCTTCCTTTACCTATCGAGCTAAACCGAGCCACAATTGTTTCAATGATACTACAGTCAGTGCAGTGCCACACTTGAGACATCTAGCAGATGCTTTTACCCGCACGAGTCGAGCGAGCAAACAGTTTATTAACTGTTTAGCCCCTCCATTCAATTATCAAGCCCTTTATATACTTACCAAATAGCCTTCCTAGCGGTGAAAAAATGAGAGCTGTAACTCTAATGCAAGAATTTGCCGCCATGCTCTGGAATGATATAACAGGTGCATTCTCGGTCGCCCAGTGGAAAGACTGCCTGCAAAAGCTGTCAAAGGTGAACAGGAAAGTGCTTGTTTCAAATCTATTGGCAATAGTTCCACAAATAGCAGTGTTCTATGTTTTGCTGGCGCCGGCTGTTGCCAGTCCGCTCTATAACAAAATTCTTTTCTTTCCAAGCAAAGAACTAGCGCTCAATATAGACAGCATCAATGGTACAGCCAAAGAAAATATCTTTATCGAGTCGGGCGGTGAGAAAATAAATGCCTGGCTCTTCGACAAAGCTGGCGCCAGAGGCACAGTGCTTATAAGTCACGGTAATGCCGGTAATATCTCACACCGCATTCCTATAATTGAATACTTTCTCGGACAGAATTTTTCTGTACTTGCCTATGATTATCAAGGTTATGGCTTAAGCAGCGGCGAGCCCGGTATCGACAAAATCTGCCAAGACGGCTTAAGCGCTTACGATTACCTTACCAAAGAAAGGAAAATCGCCCCGACAAAAATTGTACTATTTGGTGAATCACTGGGCGGCGCAGTCAGTGCCCATATCGCCGGCAATCGAGAAGTGGCTGCCATTATTTTGCAGTCGACATTTTCTTCTTTGCCCCATGTGGCGAGGGCCAAGATGCTGCTCATGAGAGCTTATCCAAACTTCCTCTTTCCAAAGAACAAAATGGACTCTGCCAAGACCCTGTCCTCCGAGCATGCACCGCTCTTAATCATCCACGGCAAAGCCGATAATGTCATTCCCTACAGTGAGGGCGAGCTTCTTAATAGGAAGGCAGCTGAGCCCAAGACATTTGTTTCTATAGAGGGTGGCGGTCACAATGATCTCTTTTATGAATACAAAGAAGAAACACTCAAGGCTCTAAGCCAATTTCTCAATAACTGCCTGTGAGCCGACTCTCTCAAAACAGGCTCTAGATCTCGTCTGAAATCCAGACCACTTCCTTCGCCAGAGGCTTAAATTCAGACATAAAGAGCTGATAAGCGCTGCGAGCATCAAGACTTTCAGCGGTGCCGCCAACGGCACAAACGCAGGTGGTGCCTTTACCTACTGAGCAGCCGGTATAAAGCTCAAAATACAAATCGGTACCGGCAAAGCAAACTGAGGCAAAACAATCCACCAAAGGCTCATCGGCAATCTCAGCAAAGCTAATATTATAGCGCTGCGAAATCTGCTCTGGGGTTAGAGCCAATGTCAGCAAATACTCACGGGGCAAGCCTCGGGCTTTTAACTCAGCAAACTGAACTTGACTGAATGCGCGCAATTTTCCCTCCCGACCGGACCAACAAAAGTAATCGAAAATACAAAGCTAGAATATCAATATTTGCTGCCAGCGAGGGCATCATCATACAAAAAACTGGACACAGCCTGCTCTTCCACGATGGCAAAGTCTCCGCGCGGCGCCACGCAAGTAGAGTTAATCACTCTAGAACCAGCTGAATTATCTACTACGGCGCTGTGCAAAACCCCCTGCCACCTTGGCATTTCTTTAGAATAAGCAGCACAGCTATTATTGACCACCAATATCTGAAAGCTACCGGCATCAAACAAGTCAATATCACTGGCAACAGTAGCCAATTCAGCAAGCCCATTCTCATAGCTCTGCTCATGCATAGGATTAAACGCCTCCAGAAACTGCTCAGGCGTAATACCAAGGGCAAACGAACGCGCCGAATAGTCATACATAGTAAGATGACTTTTCACAGCACTAGGCTCATATCCAAGTATCAAAAGTGATTCGACAGGCGCAGCATCTCGATGCGGCTTGGTTGTATTTTTCTGGTCGAAACGCATCATATTGAACCATTCCAAAGGCGATCCACTAGCCTCGAAGTGAAGCGCAGAGAGACCTTCCTTTAGATCAACCATCAGACGCCGCTGCTCATGAGAGGTAAAATCAGCAGGCAGACTGACCAGGGCGAAGCCGCAAGAATTATGGTTGGTTCGACAAACCAGATTGAAAACCCGAGCCGACAGCGCAGCCATATCAAACCCCCGCTTCCCCGCCTGCGGGGCTGCCGCATACAACTGCGACTCAACCAGATAAGCTGCCATGCTTCGTTGTCCCCCTTATCGCTATTCTATAGCCCAATTTCAGTTTAACGACCGGTGATATTAACGACTCGATTACAAAATCCGACTATTCTACCGTCTATACCACCTCACTTTTCCTACCACACATAAAGCTCTAGAAAAGAGTACCCGCCAACCGGGTCGTCTTAAGCTGAGCATTTACTAGGTAATTAACATGACTGAGAAGCAAACCATTGCAGAAAAGCCTGCCCACTCGGCTGACTCGCATAAAGAAAGCACTTCGAAAATTCTCTTTGACGATATAGATAGCGGCAAAACAATCGGCAGATTCACCCATGCCGACGCAAAAGCCTGCAAAACCAATCCGGAAGAAGGCACCGTGCCCACCCTGATGCCCGGACAAAGGAGCAACGGCTGCGACTTTAAGGGCATGAAAGACCTGCCCAAAGACCTCAAACATTTGGACTTTCCCGACATCTATAGCAAGGCAGCCGAGAGCACTGTGCGTATTGACTCAACCATGACCGACCCACACGACAAGAAAGGACGCTACAAACAAGAAGGTCCCGCCGGTACCGGTGCAATCATCGGCAAAGATGTGGAAAAGGGTGAATGCCTGGTCGCCACAGCCAATCATGTCATTAATGGTGGCAAGGACGTGAATATCTCTAACGTCAAGGCAGTAAGCGCCGACGGCAAGAAATATGACACCGAAGTACGCTATACCGAACCCAAGAAAGATACCGCAGTTATCGCCATGAAGACCGGCGCAGACACTGAAAAGGTCTGCAAACCGTTCACTGCCGTTCAAGACGTCAATGATGAAGCCGGTAAAGGCAAGAACGTAGTTGCACTAGGCTTTCCGCAAGGTTCTAGAGCCCTCTATGCGTCACCGGGCAAATCAGACGGCATAAGACCGATGCGTGAAGATATGAGCCCTCGCAATATTAAAGAGCTAGGTCTGGAACCTGATGCCACGCAGCTCAAGGTGAAAAATCATATCAAAGGCGGTCAATCGGGCGGACCTGTGGTCACTCCCGAAGGGCGCCTGGCAGGTCTTAATCAATCGGGACCAGACGGCTACACAAGAGACAGCTATGCCGTACCGCTTGATCAAAGGCGTGTTGATGAACTCTTGGCTAAAGCGCGCCGCTAAGACAAAAATCAGCCATCAATCATTAACCAAGCTAAGGTGAGACAGGTCGGAAAGCCGCAGCTGCCTCACCTTCGTCATTTGACTGACTCTCGATATGCTGCAAAAAACGCACTCCGCGTGCAAGATAGAGACAATCGACAAAGGCAAGGATGATGTAGACAGGCACAGTAAAGACACTTTCAATGACAAAGTGCCAGAGCGGATTGAATTGAAACTGCAGATGCTCAAAAAACTGTTCCAATACACTGAGGAAAAATCGAGACAGAAAAAATAAAGACCAAGCCGTACCGGCAAGCAAACTAAAGGTCCAGGCGAACTGTTTAGCGCGCCCCTGAGAATAAAGCAAGCTCTTCCACATGGCGCTAATTGGATTCATAGAGCGCGTAAAAATAAGTGCTAGAGTCAAATCGGCACGAACGGCAAGCAAAACATAGAACATCGAAAAGAAGCCAAAGAACTGCGCCGAACCCTTAGAACATAACATTGCAACCAGAGTCCATATAAAGGTCAAGACAAAGGAAGGGGTCGAATAGACCATTGACCTGCACTGTTCAGTGCGCAATTCATCTTTCAAACACCAAAGAAAAGAGAAAGACAGCACCGGATATAACAACCTGTCCTCAAATGCAACCTCCTGCCAAAGCTCTGAATTTGCTATTTGAGGGACTGTCCAAAGGTAGTATCTTTGTAGCCAGAAAAAAACAAGAAAGACGAGAATGTGCCACCATCTTCTCTGAAAGATAGAGCAAGCGACAAGCCAGCTTTCAGACTGCAATTCGCCAATAAAGGCGGGAACAGACTTGTCGCGTTTTCTGGCATGCCAGAAAAAACAAAGCGGCAGCAAGATGGTCCCCATAGCAGTCCAGATTCTTACTATATCTCTGGCTGTGTCATAGCCATAGTCTGCTAATAACTGAGTTTCAGATGGCATTTGTCAGCCCCAAAGCCCGATACAAATACAGGTAAAGATCCAGATAAAGATACGGGTACTTTTATTGTTCCACGCGAGAGCACTAACAAGCACCTGGGCCTAAACCACCTAGCAGTTGAATCAGTGCTAAGGCTTGAATTTCTCTTTCAGCCTCAAAAATGGCTTTTCAACAAGAAAATACGACGCACAGGCAAGCCCCAGACAAAGAGCATACTTAACCAGATCGACATGCTCGGTCAGTTGCGGCTGCCAATTGATTAGAGCCTCGTAGATTTGATCAGTGGCAAGGCAATGCCACAAGTAGAGACTATAAGAGAGCCTTCCGAAAAAAGCCATCAGCGGATTAGATAGGAGCCAGTGAACCGGTGAACTCTGATTGGAGCACTTGAATAGTGAGACCAAAAGAAGAGTTGTGACAAGAGAATGCAAAGGTAACTTCAACATCCACCAGTTCAAAATGCCATTGGGGTTGCGACTAAAGATGCGCTCGGGGTGACCAATTTTCAAAGTCGAATAGACAAAGCCGGCAAATAAGATCGCGACCACAATCCAGTGCACGCTCTGCTTGGTAAAGCGAGGAAAGGCGTCTTTATACTGCAGCAAGACGGCGCTGGCAGCGCCGAGCAAAAGTCCGTCAAGATGGGTGTCGAACCCGGCAAAAAGACGTACCGAAGTGGCAAAGCAAAGATAGTGAATAGACCGATAAGCGACCATGGTCAAAAAGGCACTCGTAAACAAGATAAACAGATTGCGCGCTTCTTGATTTTGTTGAGGACCAGTCAAACGAGACCGCCAAGCCAAAAGCACCAGGGGCAGTATCAGATAAAACTTTTCCTCTATGCCCAGTGTCCAGGTGTGAGCAAAGGGCATGGCATCAGGATTGACCGGAATGAAATGAGTGACAAGCAATAGATCGAAGCAAGAAAATGCAGCTACTAGAGCGTAAGAGAGCCCGGCCCCAAAAGCACAAGCGACGCCAAGAAAAACGAGCAAGGCCGGGGCAATGCGCAAAAGGCGGCGAGCCCAGAAGTACTTAAGATTGAGAGTGCCGGTTTTGCTAAGTTCAGACAGACAAAGTTTGGTAATAAGAAATCCGCTAATTACAAAAAAAGTCTCAACGCCGACCCAACCACTCGAACCAAAAAAGGAATGAAGACTGTTGCTTACTTGATGAAAACCAAGTACAGGCAAAATAGCCAGAGCGCGAAGTCCATCTAAAAAGAGAATCTTCTTGTCAGAGCTTTTTAGACTCTGGCCTAAAAACGCCCTTGAGTCGTCTTTTCTCTCCAACAAGGCCGTCGAACGAGCAGCAAGTCCAGAAGCTGCTCCAGCAGCCGCCTCTGTCGCCGCCTCTGTCGCCAAAGAAGCTTGTCTATCACCCTGCGCCGTTAACACCTGAACCTCCAAGGAAGTCAAGGCTAACATGCAAAGCGCAATCTATACCTTTATCGCGATTAACTAAGAGAGTAAGCTGCGAAAGCTCGCCTGGCGACAGTTTCGCCTCCAATTTCCAAGAAAAGCAAAAGAGTCAAACTGCTGTCTAAACTAAAGACTCGTCTATAGGCGCTTCCAGCTCATAGTCTGCCTGTGCGGCACGACCGAGCAAGCCACCAAATTGCCGAGGCGACATCTTACCGAGGGGACGTTTCACTACAATATTTTCTACGCTAAAAATATCACCCTTCTTTATCGGCTTTCGAGCAAAGACTCCTTTGCGCACCAGCCTGGCTGTCTCAGGCTCGTTGGCCACCGGCTCCTTAGTTGGCGATCCCAAAGCCACTTCCACATTGCGAATCATCTGCACCAGGCGGGCAAAATCGCCGGGCTCCATCGATGCCATATGATCGGGTCCGGGCAGATCTCTAGATGTAGTAACATGCTTTTCAATCACCCTTGCACCCATAGCCACGGCAGCCAAAGCCACCTCTAAGCCGGCTGAATGATCAGATAAACCGGTGACAAGATTGAAACGATCCATTAAGGTTGTGATGCAACGCAAGTTGATAAACTCAAGCGGGCAAGGATAGATACTGGTACAGTGCAAGACAGACACCCTGTTTTGCAGATCTTTTCGCACCAAGTCATCATAGCTCAAGTCGCCACTACCAGCGATATCATGATAAGAGGCATAAAGATCAAGCAAGGCCGACTCGACATCTTCTAATGTCGACATGCCGGTAGAGAGAATGCAGGGTTTACCGGTGCGGGCAATGGCGTCCAGCAAGGGGGTATTGGTAATCTCGCCCGAGGCTATCTTATAGCGCTTTACCCCACAGCTTTCTAAAAGCCCCACAGCTTCTACATCAAAAGGGGTGGAAAGAAATTCGATCTCATTGATTCGGCAAAACTCAGCCAACTGCAGATGAGCCTCTTCACTGAGCTCTAAGCCCTTAAGCAGGGCATGCTGCGAAGCATCAGAACCGGTATTCTGTTTTTGATACTCAGCCCGCGAAGCCGCCTTGGTCACCAATCGATCGGCGCTAAAAGTCTGAAATTTAACAGCGTCGGCGCCGGACTCTTTCGAACGCAAGACCAATTCTTTAGCCAACTCCATTGAGCCGTTATGGTTCACGCCTATTTCAGCAATGATAAAACACTCAGACATGATGAAACCTTTTCCTCAAGAGCTTGCCGAGATCATATTGTTCGGCGATGTTTGCTAATACGTCCATAATCCTCTGCGATGCATTACCGTCTCCGTAGGGGCTGACTGTTTCTGAGCAATCTAAAGAGAGCGCCCTAGTTAAGCCCTGCCTAAGCGAATCGACGTCACCGCCGGTATTTACCACAGATGAAGCTGAGAGCCTGTCAGCTTGCCTGTCGCCAATATTTAAGGTAGCAACCTTTAAGGCCGGCGCCTCATACAATCCAGAGGAAGAATTGCCGACCACGCAGTTTGAAAGACTCATCAAGCTAAGATATCTGGTTGAACCAAGGTTTTCAAAGAGATGGGCATTGCTGCGCTCTGCCACAAAGGTCTCAATCAACTTGCGAGCCTCAGCGCCGCCTGGATCGTTATTTGGAGCAGTAAAAATGAGAGAATGGTCTTGGTCCAGCTCAGAAAAAACCTTGAGCAAATTGCTTAGAGCGTCAAGCCATTCACCAGAAAGAGTCTCAGGGTGGAAAGTAGTAAGCAGAATCTTCTTTCTGAGCTTGATGGACAATGACTCTTCCAATTGCTCTCGGTTGAGATAACGCATCGACTTGATGTAATCGATGCCTGGACTACCAACCATATGCACTCTTTCGGGCTCTTCACCCATTTGCACAAGCAAGCGGGCGGCGCGCGCATTGGTGGGAAAATGAATATGCGAAAGTTTGGTTATGGCATGACGAAAAGAATCATCGAAAGCACCAAGGGTGAGGTCGCCGCCGGCAATGTGGGCAATGGGAAGAGACATAATCAGGGCGGTCTGGCAGGCCGCGAGCACTTCAAAACGATCACCCAAGACCATTAAAAGATCCGGCTTGAGCGCGCGATAGGCATCGGCATAACAGAGAGAGGCGCGAGCAGCGGCTTGGGCGGCAGCATGCGCACTGTCATCGCCTTCCGGTTGCAACGCTTCTATTTTATGGGCGACTTCAAAGCCATCCTCCTCAATTTTTTCCAAAGAATAGCCGTGTTGTCTAGAAAGATGCGCCCCGGCGGCAATAACCAAAAGCTCAAGCGCTGGGTGCGCTTCAATGGCTTTCATCGGATAGTAGAGCAAGCCATAATCGGCACGGTTAGTGGTGAGAACCGCCACCTTCAATTTTTTCATAGCTAGAGCCCAGGACCGCTAGGTATGCAAACCGTACGACTATTGAGACTATCGCTAACGGTTAGGGGCATACTGGGGCATTTTTCATACATAGGCAATTTATGCATGGGCTCCCAGAATGGGCGGGTCTGAATGTCTTTCTCGGCCAATCTCTCAAAGATTGACTCAAGACAAGCTTGGTCAAATAGCGACTGCTCGCCCTGCAAAATCAGACAATTGAGCCAATAATTGCTTTGTGCGTATGAGGGTTCAATAAACAACCGACAGTCGGCAAGATCGGCGAAGAGTTTTTTGTACTCTTCCACCAGCTGCCGCTTCCGCCCAAGAAAACGCTCTAGATTTTCCATCTGGGCCACGCCGAGGGCCGCGTTGAGGTTGGGCATACGATAGTTATAGCCGACATCGTCATGAATAAAGCGATAAGCATGGGGCTTCTTGGCTGTAGTGGTGAGATGTTTGGCTCTCTTAGCCAGTTCGGCATCTCTAATCAACAAGGCACCGCCGCCGCCTGTAGTAACAGTCTTATTGCCATTGAAGCTCAAGGCGGCGATACCACTAATAGTACCAGTGTGACGCCCCTTATAGAAAGACCCGAGCGACTCAGCAGCATCCTCCACCAAAGGAATGCCCCATTTATCGGCTATTTCTAAAAGCTCATCCAGTTCCACCGGATGCCCAAAGGCATGCATCGGCATGATGGCGCCGATAGCCCGCCCGCTTAGGCGATTGAAAACTTTGCCATCGCGCTTCTCGCCTATTTCATCGAGCCAATCACTTAACTTGACGGGGTCAAGACCGAGGGTGGTCTCACTGACATCACATAGATGCGGAATGCAGCCTGCATGGCTGACAGCATTAGCAGTAGCCACAAAAGTGAGGGAAGGAATCAAGACTTCCTCACCCCGCTCTACACCGGCAAGCAACAATGCCATATGCAGCGCCACTGTGCCGTTTGTAACAGCCACGGCATACGGACTGCCGGTATACTCAGCAAGCATCTGCTCGAACTTACCGACAAAAGCGCCAGCCGAAGAGACCCAGCGCGTCACCACACATTCACGCACATACTTTTCTTCGTTGCCGTCAAAAACCGGTCCGTGCAATTCGACCGGACGAGGATGGTCTTTAAAGAAACTATCCAGACGCTCGACTATGCAGTCTGCAACCCGGCGATCTCTAGAAATAGTACTGTTTTTCATTTCGGACATCATCTTTTTTGTTTCTGCCTGTCGAGTTAAAGTCTATAGCCGGAGCCATCATAATGAGACAAGTTCTCAGGACGCGAGAACCATTCGATGGTTGTCTGCAATTCTCGCTTAAAGTCGCCGACCGGGTCTGCAGGCATTTTTCCGCCAATCAGACTAAACAACTTCGAACTATCGCCGCATAAGCGATAAACTTCGCTGTCTTCGGGGCGCAGCCGCTCGGGATCAATTTTTAGCTTGACCGGCTTGCCTAAAATCTCACCAGCCATTTTGGCTGTCTCTTCTATAGATATCTCAAGCCCTGTACCAATATTGACAGTTTCGCCAATGGTGGCATCACAAGCGGCTATCTTGGTGAGCATCTCGGTGGTATAGCCGACATAGTTAAAATCGCGAGTGGCTTTGATATTGCCCAAATCGAGGCTGCCGTCGCCCCTAAGCAGTTGGACAATAATAGAAGGAATCACGGCACGCAAAGACTGCCGAGGACCAAAAGTATTGAAAGGTCTAGCCACGGTCACAGGTGTATGGAAAGCATAATAGAAAGACAGGGCAATCTGGTCGGCACCAATCTTAGAAGCAGAGTAGGGAGACTGTCCTTTCAATGGATGCTTTTCATCGATGGGGACATATTGAGCCGTACCATAAACTTCGCTGGTAGACATCTGAATAACGCGCACATTGCCGTTCTCTCTAGCGGCATGCACCACATTTAGTGCGCCGCTGATATTAGTCTCAACATAAGAATTGGGAGCATGGTAAGAATAAGGAATAGCGATCAAAGCAGCCAGATTGTAGACAACCCCTACATCTTTCATGCTTTCCTTGACATAGAAAGAATCTCTGATATCGCCGTCAAAAAATTCAATCTCAGAAGCAATCTCTGCCGGCACAGTGTCAAGCCAGCCGCGGCGTCCAGCACTGTTATAACGCACCAGAGCCTTGACCGAATGACCATCGCGAACTAGCCTTTCTGCCAGATGCGAGCCGATAAAGCCGGCCGCCCCGGTAACAAGGACTTTCTTTGACATCCTCTGTCTCCTTAGCAAGCATGCAGATCATACAAGAGAACCAACAGGAACTGAAGCTCAGGGTAAAATCTAGTGACGATTTAGAGAGTGGTTCGATGAAGATATACATTGCCGGTGCCGGTGGTCATGCCAAAGTAGTTACAGCCGCCGCCCAAAGCCAGGGGCTGGAAGTAGAAGCTTATCTGGATGATGCTAAAGCAGGCACAACCCTGCTGGGGCGCCCGGTGCTAAGAGAAGATGGACCATTGAACCAGGAGATTGCTTTTGTTGTTGCCATAGGCAATAACAAAGTGCGAGAGACCTGCTTTAAGAGACTTTTGCATAGGGGCTTGCAAGCTATCTTGGTAAAGCACGAAAGAGCGATCATCGACGGCGCCGCCTGCGATCTAGGCAGCCAAATAATCGCCGGTGCCATTCTCAACCAAGATGCGAGAGTGGGGCGCAACTGCATTATCAATAGCGGCGCCATAGTGGAACATGACTGCCAGGTTGGTGACCATTGCCATGTTGCACCAGGGGCAATCATGGGCGGGGGCAGCAGCTTGGGCGAAGGCAGCCTGCTTGGTCTGGGCGCAATCTTGCTGCCCGGCGTCAAAATCGGGCAGAACGTTACTATAGGCGCCGGCTCTGTGGTTATCAAGGACGTTGAAAGCGGCGCTAGAGTGGCCGGAGCGCCAGCGAGAAATCTTACATAACTCTTAATTTGCTTGGCTTGCCGGGGATTCTTTAACCAGCCTTAACCTGAGCAAAGGCAGAATCAGAGTGTTGTCAAGCGTCGTTTTCTTCAAAAGCAAAAGCGGTAATGAACAATGCAAATTAAACAAACCAAGCTCAGGGTTCTCAGCTTAGCCTTTCTTGCACCGATTTATCTATTTGGCCTATTGGTTTGTTTCTGCGCTTTATCCCAGAGCGCAGCCGCAGATGAAGTAAGAGACTTCACCGTCATCGCCACTCTCGATAAAGAGGGAACACTGGCAGTAGAAGAAACTATCAGAGTCAATTTCACCGAACCGGACAAACACGGACTGCTGAGAAAAATTCCGCTAGATTTTGCGTCCAACGCCGCCAACCTAAGCATTCAAGCCGTGCAGTGCCCGCCCGGCATAGACGCTGAGTTTCAAAAAAGCGAGCTGAATAAGTCATATCAAATCAAAATAGGCAATAAATACAAGAAAGTGAGCGGCAACAAGGCTTATTTCATTAAGTACACCCTGGCTAACATTCTCGACAAAACAGGCAAGACCAACTGGTCGCCCAACGGCAAAAACTGGCAGATGCCCATTGATCATATGACCGTGAAAATCAAAAGCGAGGGAACCTCAGTACCAATAATCGCTCCGGCCTCTAGTCACAATTCACAGCCTAAGACAGCAGCGCAAAAGCAAAAGGGCAGTGTCACTTTTGAAACCGGACGGCTTGAGCCTGGGCAAGCCCTGCGGCTCAGCCTTACAGGAATTCCACAAAAAGACGGCTACAAGAAATCGTCGACCGTTGTTGATAACAACGACACTATCTGGGGCTTAGCCTTCATTGTAATTGTCACAGTTTTCTTATGCGCAGCGCTCAGAAACATGACTCGCCCCAGAACTTATGGCACCGGTTACAACAATAACAATTCATATTCGAACTATAATTCAAGCTACGATTCGTACTCAAACTACAATTCTTATTCTGACTATGACTCATCAGATTGGTCTAGTTCATCAGGCTCATCGGGCTGGTCAAGTTCAGATTCGTCCAGTTCATCCGATTCTTCCAGCTCAGATAGCGGCTCAAGCGGTGGCGGCGATAGCTGGTAAATTATTGCGACCAATCCCACTTAGCTTAAACAGGCAGCACCGAATCAAGCAGCGGCTCAGCGAGAAAGCGACTGCGCTGTATCAAGTATGGAAAAGACCGCGATAGCGAGCAAATTAATGGCTATAAGCAACAATAGTGTCCGCTTCTGGACCAAGAATGATCGATTGAAGCCTAAATGCTTGATCGTCAAGAGAACACATATCACCAACAGAAGACTTATGTTGATTCCAAAGAACTCCCACGGAAGAACCTTTGGATAAGCCAAGTAAAGACACCATGAAAAGCCTAAAGCCAAAAGAAAATACATGCTGGCTCTGAAATCATCTCTCATCGTATGTCTCACGGTCAAACTATCCCCTTCTGGCTCAGGCACTTCCCAGCACGTTTTCAGATGAAGGTCTGCATAAAATCATATTCCTTCCGCAGACTTTCGCCTAGCCGAACCAGATGATATTTGGTCCTAATTGGGATTTCAGGAAGCTTTGGAACCCTAATCTTATGGTTCGCCATGAGAGATTAGGACCGCCCTTTCAGTCACTTTAGAAAAGCGACACGCGGATCTCGCATCATCATCGCTAAGCGCTAAGGATGACTCAAAGGACATGCAGCGAAAAGTTGCCACCGCCCCTTAACCAAGAGCCTACCAACTCAATCCAATACTCTCCAGCAAGCGACAAAGTGCAAGATCACACCCCGGCAAAGCAAGCAAGCCGATAGGAAAATCAAGGTGCCCGAGAACGAGTTCGGGAAAGCCGAGGAAAGAGCCGGGAGCATTGAGCAGAAGATTCTTGCGACGATTATCGCCCAGCTCGCTGTCAGAGGCGCTCAGCAAGGGCGGCAAATCACACACCACTGGTAATACCAGCACCGTAATGCAAGGCAAGCCCTTGCTCGGCGTCTCTTGGATATCTTCCGCCTGCAACCAAGCTACAGTCTCACTTATGACAGCTTCTCGTCTCGCTTGTCCCTCTCTATACTGCGTCTCTGTCACTGAGGCACCGGCAAGCAGGCGCTCGGCGATGGCAGGCGAAAGCGCAGGCTTATTTTCGCTATACCACTGCCCATAGTGGCGCCAAGCTTCATAGCCGCGTATTACCGCAAACAAATCGACCATCTCTTCTAAATCATAAGGAGGCTCTACCGACTTAAGACCATCAAATACAGCAGCAAGCGAATGATCAAAACGTTCTTGATTGGCTCTATCTAAAACTCGGCGAGCCGAGGCATCAACCAAAACGGTAAGCTCATTACCAAAAGACTTACCAAAAGCCTTATCAGATACTTCATCAACCTCGCAGTCTGAGCTCTCGCCCAACAAAACAGAAAGCACTCGCGTCAAAACTAGAGCTTGACGGGCGAAAACACCGACAGCGTCAAAAGTTTCACCTAAAGGCAAAATCCCGTCTTTACTAATGAGCCCATGACTGCTGCGCAAGCCATAGATTCCGCAATAGGCTGCCGGTACACGCACAGAGCCGGCTGTATCGGTGCCCAGAGCAAAATCGGCAAAACCAGAGGCTACCACCGAGGCTGAACCACTAGAAGATCCACCGGGGATTCTCTCAGGATAGCGCGGATTAAGCGGAGTACCATAAAAAGAATTTACGCCATCCATACTGAGAGTGAGTTCGTCGCAGATAGTTGTGCCGACCAATTCGGCTGCCGCATCAAGCACTCTCTGCACGCAATCGGCATGGGCTGGCGCCGGCTGCCTAGAAGCAGCCCAAGAAGGCGAACCAAAACCGGCAATCAAGCCATTCACAGCCATGTTGTCTTTGACTGCAAAAGTCAAATCATGCAGAGGTCCATCGGCAGCTGTCTTGACCTTAAGCCTTTGCACAAAGCCGTCGTTTTTTTCACCATCTATATAGGTCGGCATAAATATTTGGCTGAGCCCGCAATAATTCGTTTTACTTTATTGACACAAAATCTCTTTGCCATTTTACTAAGCTTATGCTGAAAACAGTTAATACCGTTAGCCGTCGTCGCCGCGAGTTCAATTGAACCCGAGGGATTAGCGGCTTGCAGCAAGATCATTAAATCCCCGGGTGCACCGGGGATTTTTTTTAGTTCAAATAATTTTGTAGCTCAAAACAAGGAACAAAGAATGGACCTAACAGCAGAAATAAGCAAGTTTGACGGCAGCAAGCTCAACGCCAACAAGCCTCAGCGTATGGCTAAGCCGGACGGTCCATCAGCTCTTGAATATGTACTTTATGAGCAGAGCCTACGCGGCAAAGACATTATCGGCATCGAGCATCTCAATGCTCAAGAGCTGATGCTCATTTTAGACCTGGCGGCAAAACTAAAGGCTAACAAATTCGACGAGACTCAGACTCTCTTTGGAAAAGGGCAAACCCTGGCTATGCTCTTTGAGAAACCCTCACTACGCACCAGAGTCACCTTTGAAGCCGGTATGACGCAATTGGGCGGACATGCCATTTATCTAGAAGGAAAACTGGGCGAACGCGAAGCTATCAATGATATCGGCAAAAATCTTGAGCGCTGGGTAGACGCAGTCATGGCCCGCACTTTTGCCCACGAGACAGTTATCGCCCTGGCCGCCAATGCCAATATACCTGTTATTAACGGTCTTTCCGACAAAGAGCATCCCTGCCAAGCCCTGGCTGACTTTCAGACGATTATTGAGCACAAAGGCAAACTCAAGGGTATAAAACTTGCCTATGTGGGCGACTCAAACAATGTTTCCAACTCGCTGCTATTTACTGCAGCCACTCTCGGTACCGACTTTGCCATGGCTTGCCCTCACAAATATGAACCGCAAGCCTCGGTTTGGATGAAAGCCCTAGAGTTGGCCGGAAAGTCTGGAGCCAAGCTCAGCCTGACCGCAGACCCGGCGGCGGCGGTAGCTGATGCCGATGCAGTCTATACCGATGTTTGGACCTCGATGGGGCAAGAAGCAGAGGCTAAAGAGAGAGAAAACATCTTTGCCCCTTATCAGCTTAATAGCGCCCTGCTAAAAAAGGCAAAGCCCGACCACATCGTTATGCACTGCCTGCCCGCCCACCGCGGCTTAGAAATCACCGACGAAGTCATCGATGGACCAAACTCGGTTGTTTTTGATCAAGCAGAAAACCGCTTGCATGCTCAGAAAGCCATTATGGCTCTGATTATGTAAATCACTAAAACAAGAAATTCAATTCACATCACGTCAGTCAATTCTGCACTTTGAGCGAGGTCAAACAAATGAAAAAAATTCTTCTAGCATACAGCGGCGGTCTTGATACTAGCTGCATTCTCACCTGGCTCAAAGAAAAATATCAAGTGCCGATCGTGGCTTATCTAGCCGATGTAGGTCAAGAAGAAGACTTTGACAAAGTAATTGAGAAAGCCCATAAGACAGGGGCTGAAAAATGCATTATTGATGATCTAAAAGCCGACTTCGCCCAAAACTTTATTTTTCCCTCAATCAAAGCTAATGCCGTCTATGAGCTGGTTTATCTAATGGGCACCTCGCTGGCCCGCCCTTGCATCGCTAAAGGTATGGTGGAAGCGGCTCTTAGAGAAGGCTGCGACACAATCGCCCACGGTGCCACAGGTAAAGGCAACGATCAAGTGCGTTTTGAACTGGCAATCAAGAGCCTTGCCCCTCAGTTAAATGTTATCGCCCCCTGGCGTGAATGGGAATTTCAAGGCAGAAGCGATCTCTTTGCCTATGCAGAAAAACACGGCATTCCCTTGCCTGTGACCAAAGACAAACCTTATTCTATAGACGCCAACCTTATGCATATTAGCTATGAAGGCGGCATACTTGAGGACCCTTGGGCGGAAGCGCCTGAAGACATCTATATGTGGACCAAAAATCCGGAAGAAGCGCCGGACAAGCCTGAGTTTGTCGAGATAGAATTTGCCGCCGGCTGCCCTGTAGCGATAAACGGCGAAAAACTTGAGCCGGCCAAATTGGTGGCCAAAGCAAACGAAATTGCCGCCGCCCACGGCGTCGGTCGTATCGATTTAGTGGAGAACCGCTATATCGGCATCAAGTCTAGAGGTGTCTATGAGACACCTGGGGTGACTATTCTTATGCAAGCCCACCAGGCTGTCGAGTCGCTGACCCTAGATAAAGAAGTTGCCCATCTAAAGGCGAGCCTGATAGGCAAGATAGCTGAACTAACTTATAACGGCTATTGGTTTGCACCAGAGACCAAACTTTTGCATAACCTTATCGAAGAGTCACAAGCGACGGTGAGCGGTATTGCTAAGCTGAAACTCTATAAAGGTCACTCGATGGTGGTGGCAAGAAAATCAGAACAGTCTCTCTACAGCGAGAAAATGACGAGCTTCGAAAATATGAGCAGCTTCAACCCTGCCGATTCGGGTGGCTTCATCAATATCAGCGGACTGAGACTTTCCACCTGGAGCATGAAAAATGGAAGTATTAAGAAAAGCCTTCAGCCAAAAGCTTGATCAGGCGCTCACCGAATTTGTCGGCTCAATAGATGCCGATGAATTTCTTATCGAAGCCGATATTAGAGGTAGTATCGCCCATGCCACCATGCTTGCCGACGGCGGTCTTTTGACCGCCGCTCAGGCAGACAATATTGTCGGCGGGTTGCAAGCCATTCTCGACTTATATAAAGCAGGTGATTTCAAGCTTAACCCAGCCTTCGAAGACGTGCATATGAATGTCGAGAAAAAGCTGCAGGAACTAATCGGCGAGGATGCCTTGCGACTGCACACAGCACGCAGTCGCAACGACCAAGTGGCGCTGGACATCAGGCTTTATGCCCTGGGCTGCATCGAAGCCAATCTTAACGATCTAAACGAGCTGGTGGAAACTCTCAAGGTTGTAGCGGCTGAAAATATCGATGCTATTTTGCCGGGCTATACCCATCTGCAACGAGCACAACCGGTGCATTTCGCCCATGCGCTTTTAGCCTTTGTCGAGATGCTCGAAAGAGACAAAGCAAGACTAAAAGATCTCACCAAACGCGTGGCGGTATCACCGCTGGGCGCCGGCGCCCAGGCAGGCACTGGCTTGAATATCGATCCGGCTCTTTCAGCAAAACTTTTGGGCATGCCCTCACACTTTGCCAATTCTATTGACGCGGTGAGCGATCGCGACTTTGTGGCCGAATATTTGTTTGTGGCAGCCATGTGCGGTGTGCACCTAAGCCAGATGGCCGAAACCCTGATTATCTACGCCAGTAAAGAATTCAGCTTCATTTCATTTAGCGATGCCGTCACCACAGCCTCAAGCCTCATGCCCCAGAAAAAGAATCCCGACCCGGTGGAACTAATTAGGGGTAAATGCGGCTCAATGGTGGGTGAGCTGGTCAATGTATTGGTCACCTTGAAAGGTCTGCCCCTCGGCTACAATCGCGATCTGCAAGAGACCAAACCACCTCTAATCAAGACAGCCAAAGAAATAGGCAATTGTTTAAGAGTAATGACCGTGGTCTTACAATGCCTGAGCGTCAATAAAGAAGTGACTCTCAAGGCTGCCGGCGATGCCGAAATGATTAGCACCGACCTGGTCGAATACTTGGTCAACAAAGGCATTCCCTTTCGCAAAGCCCATGAAGATGTTTCAGCCTTGGTGGCTCATGCCAGAGAGAGCGGACAAGCACTTAACGAGTTGAGTCTTAGTGCTTGTCGAAGTTTCAATCAAGCTTTTGAAGACGACCTCTTTCAACTATTTGACCCGAAAGGCTCGCTGCAGGCTAAAACTTCGCCGGGCAGCACCGGCACAGCAAAAGTCAAAGAAGCCCTTGCCAAAGCTGCTAAAATTTAGAATCTAGCAAAAGTCGGGGCAAACGAAATGGCTGAAGAGCACCAAGTACAAGAAGTACAAAAGCAAGGCTATGACTGGGACGAACGCTATAAAGTAAAAGACCTGCCCTGGGATACAGGGCTTGTGGCACCGGAATTGAGCGAATATTTTGCCGCCCTGGCGCCGAATGAGAAACCGGAAGCGGTTTTGGAAGTGGGCTGCGGCACCGGCACTAACGCCGTCTGGATGGCGCAGCAAGGGGCAAAGGTGAACGCCACCGAAATTGCTCCCACAGCCCTAGAAAAGGCAGTGGAGCGTGCGCAAAGTCTTAAGGTAAAGGTTGACTTTCACTTGCTCGATATTTGCGAGAAAGACCCGGTAGCAGCAGGCTCGCAAGACTTTATTTTTGACCGAGGCGTCTACCACGTGATTCCGCAAGAAAGCCGCCCAATCTTTGTCGCCAAGCTTCATCAAGCCCTGAAACCGGCAGGTAGATGGCTTTGTATTGCGGGCTCTAAAGATGAAGCCAGAGAGAACCCAGAAGTAGGACCGCCGCAGCTGAGCGCCTGCGAACTATTGAGCGAAACTGAACCATTCTTCGAGTTAATTAGCCTGGGTCGCACCCACTTTGTGCTGCCAGACGGCAAGAAATATCTCGCCTGGAAAGCCCTCTTTCAAAGACGGAAATAGAGCCGGGCGCGATGAAGAGTCAAGCTTGAAAGCCAAGTCTTAGTGCCAAGTCTTAACTGTGCTCTGTGGCGCCAGTCTAAACGCAAAGCAAAACGGCAATTCCCTTGTTCAAGCCCTTAAGAGGGTTATGCTTGGAATTGCCGTTTTGTTTAGCTTTCGGTGGCAACAACCACCGCAGTGAGAGCTCTAAGTTGGGAACGAAATCTTTAGTGTTGCTCGCTATCAGGAGCATCTCTTTTATTCTTAAACTTCCTCTTGAGCGCCTCTCTTAAATCCACGTTTTTATAATAGCGCCGCCGCCAATATTCAACATCAGCATGAAGACTGATTCAAAATTTAGCTCATAGGCTGTTTCAATCATCCCAAAGGTTGGCATAGGGCTCTTGAAGGTTCCTATAAAGAGGTGAATATGCCCCGAGATCTCCCTATCGGCAATGGCAATGTGCTTGTTAATTTTGATGGCCAATACCAAATCAGAGACATATATTTCCCGAGGGTGGGGCAGGACAATCAGACAGTCGGAAGGGTCAATCATCTAGGCTTCTGGGTAGATGGTCAATTCTCGTGGATTAACGAAGACTGGCATATCGAGAAACGCTACTTAAAAGAGAGCCTGGTCACCGATGTGCTTTTGCGCAACGACCGTCTGCATATAGAAGTACGTATGCATGACCTGGTGGATGCCCAAGACAATATTTTGCTTAGAGAAGTGCATGTCAAATCTCTGGACGGCAAAGACCATCTGGTCAGGGTCTTCTTCCACCAAGACTTTAGCATCTCGGAAAATGAGGTGGGCGACACGGCATTTTATGACCCCCGCACACTCTCGGTCATTCACTATAAGAAAAATCGCTGGTTTTTGATAAGCACCAAGACCCCTCTCAAATGTGGCGTCACCGACTGGTCGGTGGGCAAAAAAGGTGTAGATGGGCTGGAGGGCACATATAAAGACGCCGAAGACGGCAAACTGGGCGGCAACCCGATTGTGCAAGGCTCGGTCGATTCGGTGGTCGGGCTCAATCTTTCGGTGCCGGCCAATGGTGAAGCTTGCGGACATTACTGGATGTGCATGGGCCGCAACTATGAAGAAGTAAAAGCGCTCAACGATGAAATGGTCAAAGAAGAGCACGCCGAGCGCATGGTGCCGCGCAATCAGAACTATTGGAAGCTCTGGGTTAATCCCGAGCATATAGACTTTCACGGTCTACCGCCCAAAGTGGTAGAGCTCTTCAAACGCTCTCTTTTGACCATCAGAACCCAGGTGGACAACGGCGGCGCCATCATCGCCGCCAACGATCACGATATTACCCAGTTTGCCCGCGACACCTACAGTTATATGTGGCCGCGCGACGGGGCGCTGGTGGCTTATGCCATGACCAAAGCCGGTCATCGCGACTTGACCCAGCGTTTCTTCAAATTTTGCAGCGACGTCATCAAAGACGAAGGCTATCTCTTGCACAAATACAATCCAGACCGCAGCGTCGCCTCAAGCTGGCATCCCTGGCTGAAAGACGGCAAAGAAGTTTTGCCTATACAGGAAGACGAAACGGCATTGGTGATTTGGTCGCTCTGGCATCATTTCAAAAAATTCCGCAATATCGAATTTATTAGATCTGTAGCCGACAATCTCATTTTTAAAGCTGCCGACTTTCTCTGCAGCTACCGTGACGAGGAGACCAAGCTGCCGCACCCATCTTACGACCTCTGGGAAGAGAGATGGGGCGTGCATCTATTCACCGTCTGTAGTGTCATAGGCGGGCTCAATGCTGCCGCCAACTTCTGTCAAGCCATCGGCGAATTAACCAAAGCGCATCGCTATCAGGCCGTCGCCGATGAAGTGCAGGAAGCCATGGTCGAGCATATGTGGAGCAAAGAGCACAAACGCTTTTGTCGCATGGCCACTCGCACCGAGAGCGGCTATAACCTCGATATGAATATCGATGCCGCCATGTATGCATTGTTTGCTTTCGGCAATATGAGCCCCCATGACTCAAAAGTGGCGGCCACTATGAAAGCCATCAAAGACAGACTCTGGATAAAAACCGAAGTGGGTGGTCTGGCTCGTTATGAAAACGACTATTATCATCAAATCTCGCAAGATGTTGAAAATGTGCCGGGCAACCCTTGGTTCATCTGCACAATGTGGCTGGCGCAATATGACATTGCCGCCGCTCGCAGCCCCGAAGACTTGAAAGATGCAGTGAAGCTTATGGAATGGGTAGCCAATCGCGCCTTGATGTCGGGTGTCTTGGCTGAACAGGTGCATCCCTACAGCAACGAACCGCTCTCGGTATCGCCATTGACATGGAGCCATGCCACTTTTGTCACCTGCGTGCTGGAATATCTAGACCGCAAGAAGCAATTGCTGACTGAAAATGTCTTTGCCCAGACGATTATTCCAGTTTAGAGTTATTGCGATACAGACTGCATAAGCTTGAGGGCTTGCACAGTGCGGTCATCTTTCTCACCAAATAGGGTCTTACGAATCTCATAAGCCCCTTGAGCATACTCTTGGGCTTTGCCTTTGTCGTTCTGCGCCTTGCAAACCATAGCCAGACAGAACTGGGCATCGGCCAAGCCATCTTGGCGCGAGCCGCCGCTGCGCTTGTTGATATCGAGAGCCCGCTCAAAATGCTCACGGGCTTCATCTAGACGCTTGGCGTGGTATTCGATTGAGCCTAGTGTAACTAGTGAATCAGCAATTGCTGGATTATCAGGACTGAGACTCTTCTCTCGCAAATCGAGGGCTTTCTCGTAAAGATCGCGGGCTTTCATAATCTTACCGGTGAGCTGATAGGCTTGACCAAGCGCACTTTCAATATTTGCTTTGTCGATTGGGTTAAAAGCCAGAGAAAACTCAGCAATACTGAGGGCTTGAGAAAGATATTTCACGGCGTCGCGCGGCTTATTTTGAGCCAAAGAAAGATTGCCCAAAGCGGCCATAGTTTCGGCCACTTTGTCCTTTTCAGGACCGGTGAAAGTTTTGCGTATTTTCAAAGCTTTGTCTAAATAAAGACGAGACTCTTTGAAGTTGCCTTTTGCCAAATAAATTTCGCCCATATCATTGAGAGCTTCGCTGGCCTCAGGCGAACTCATTTGACCGGCGCTCTCTCTTACTTTTAAGACTGCGCGACAGGCGGCCAGGGCATCGTCATACTTACCTAGTTCAAAACAAGCCTTGTTGATCCAAATCTGAGCCTCAGGCACCTGCTTTTCATAGCGACCCTTTTCTTTAGCCAAGGCCAGGGCGCTATTATATTGATCAAGAGCGACAGCATAGTCGCCATGTTCAAAAGCGGCGTGGCCGCGCTTCATAATCTCTTCAAAAGCTAGTCCGGCATTTGAAGTCTTATTGTCGCCGCCGCCGACCACATTGAGCACGCTGTTAAAGCCGCCCAAGCCGGTGCTTGAGCCACCACTGCCAGAGGAAGAAGTTTTGCCCGAGTCGCCATTTTTGCCCGAGAAAGCCACAAAAGACAGCACACCAACAATAAGCACCAAGACAACGGCACCGATTATTACTGGGCGAGGCAAGGCGCTGCTGTCATACTTTCTGCTGGCGGCAACAGTTTGACTCTTGACCGAGCCGCCGCCAGAGCCTGAGCCCGAGCCTGAACCAGATCCAGCGCCTGAGCCTGCACCGGCACCGACAAAAGTCCGCAGTTGCGCCTCATCGACTTTTTGCGGACCGGTCTGCGTCTGCTTTTCTGCCGATACTGCCGGTTTAGCTTCTGTTGTATCTTTGCCTGATGCAGCCGCCCGGGCTTGTTCGGGAGTGCGAGCATCGGTGGTAATGGAGCGAAAGACCGGCGGTGCATCAGTACCGCCAGCCGAAGGAACTCGCACCGTCTGCGATACCACCTCTTCATCGGCGGCAGCGACGCCTTCGGCACGGGCCTGGGCGGCGACCTCACTCATGTTCAAGCTGGCAACCGAATTAGTTTCTTTCTGCGCATAAATCGAACCAGACAAAGTGCCATAAAGACCAGACATCTCTTTACGCGCCAATTCAACCAGATCGTCTTTCAGCTCATCCATGCTTTGATAGCGCTGGTCGGGCTCTTTAGCCATGGCTTTGAAAACAATTTCTTCTAAGCCCGGCGGGAACTGAAAATCAGGCACGACCTCGGCAAAGCAGCGCGGCACGCCGCTTACATGATTGGAAAAACATTCGATGGCACTCTGCCCAGAAACAGCAGTGACGCCAGTCAACACTCGATACATGACACAGCCGAATGAATAAATATCAGAGCGGGCATCGAGGGTCTTACCCATACACTGCTCGGGGCTCATATATAGCGGACTACCGAATACTTCACCGCTCTTGGTCAGGTCTTCCGATTCACCATCAACAGCCCCGGTGATTTTGGCCATGCCAAAGTCGACGACTTTGACAAAATTCTTACGCCCTTCCCATTCCACAAGCATGATGTTGGCCGGCTTCAAGTCTCGGTGCACAATCCCTTTACGGTGGGCATGACCAAGACCAGAGGCAGCTTGAATAAAAATATCGACAGCGGCATCAAGAGGTAAATGCTGATTGGCATCAAGCATTTTGGAAAGATTGGTCCCTTCCAAAAAGTCCATGACCAAGTAGGGCATGCCATCAGGAGTGACACCAAAGTCATAAACAGTAAGAATATTTGGATGATTGAGACTGCTTGCCGCCTGAGCTTCTTGCTTAAAGCGCTTGAGAGCGGAAACACTGGCAATGAGCTGGGGCAGCATGATCTTTATCGCTACCATTCGCTTCATCAGGGTGTGCTTGGCTTTATAGACCAAGCCCATGCCACCGGCGCCGAGCTTTTCAAGAATCTCGTATTTGCCCGAAAGCATGGTGCCGATTAAGCTATCGGTCTTAACCGGCGTCAATAACTCATCATCGTCCGGACAGAGCACAATATCCTCTGTGAACTCTTTGCCGCAGGTCAAGCAGACCTTGCGATAGGAACCGGACTGAGCTTCTTTTGACAACTAAAATTACCAGGCTATAGATCTAGTTAAATATCCAGCATTGACAACCACTTTTGGCTCAAAGTGACAATACTTTTGACCTTTTGGCTCCTTCTTTCTTTTTATCATCCCTTAGACTCTTGCGCTTAGGCCGCTAAAGCCCTAGATTTTCTTTACAATGACCTATGGTTAGTTCAACCCAAACCGGGAGTTTTATGAAACCGAACCGCAGCCTTTCAATCTTTGCTTATAGCCTGGCGGCTCTAGCCATCACCGCTGTCATACCGGCTCTAGGCGGCGGTACTGGCTATCAGCTGGTCAAACCCAAGAGCTATAAAGGCAAAAGCACAAGCAATGTGGCTGCCGGTAAGGCTCTCTTTGAAAAGAACAACTGCCAAAACTGCCATTCGATAAGCGAAAAGGGTGGTTGTCTGGCGCCGCCCCTGGACGGCATCGGCGCCTATCGTGGGCGTCCCTATATTATTGCCCGCATAACCCTGGGCGATAAGTTCATCAAAGACTTTGCCCGCCGCTACAAAGACGAAGAATTGATGCCCCACCCCCGTCTGCCCTTGAAAGAGTCAACAGTAATAGCCGACTATTTGCTCAGCCTCTCTTCGCCGGAGACTGGCTATAAAGTCTACGGGCATAGTCGCGAAGAAAGCAGTGAAGAGAAATTGACCAACCCCTTGCCGCCCTCAGATAAAAAGCTGCCGGGCGATCTGGCTCTCAGCGAAGAGGGTCGCAATAAGTTTCTACAATCGGGCTGCCTGGCCTGTCATTCAATCGGTAATCTGGGTGGCAGACTGGCACCAAATTTAGCCGGTATAGGCAGCAGAAGAACGATAGACAGTATAGAAAGTCGCATCACCCGAGCCGAACTGCAACCGGCCACCCTCGATGATGTTAAGGAAGGCTCGTCGAGCGGCATACAGCATAGCAGCGTCATGCCATCATCGTCTTTGAGCCCGGAAGAAATTCACGCCATAGCAGCGTTTTTAGCTACTCTGACGAAATAGACTGGACAACAAGCCCTTTATTTGAGCTTACGAATGGCACGCAGCGGTGCAGTCACTTTCCAAGAAAGCGAACTATGAATCTTATCGATTTCGTTTTGGAAATTGATATGGTCTTTTTCTCGGCAACGTTTCAAATGGTCTAACTCGGCAATGGTTGGGCTGATATAGCGCAAAGCCAAAAAGAGCATCTGGGCATAGTCATCCGAGAGTTCCGGTCTGCCGCTCGGTATAGCTTCCGGCGCAGTACGTCTGACTGCTTGCAGCGAAAGCCCTTGCTCTCTCACCAAGTGATCAACCTGCAGGGAAGAAAATTCAATCAATCTTTTGAAGTAATGATCGAGACTTTCACCAATTTCTTCCAGGTAGCAATAATATTGCACACCCAATTTAAAGCAATCGATCAAGTCTCGCAAATGGCGATGATTGACCGTGGTGGTGCCGCCTTCATGCAAACGAAAAGAACAAAGAGGCTCGTTTATAAAGTAGAGATCGCCTTTCTCTAAAATGCGAAACCAATACTCAAGATCGCCAAAATGGAAATAACGAGTATCGTAACCATAACCTTTGTCTTTAGCGCGAAACATACCAACAACCGGCTCACCCAGCCGATTATCGAGAAGTATGAGACTCCAGGTGATCAAAAACTTGCCGGGGAAAATACATTCGCGATTGAGCGAAGGCGCTTGAGTCTCGCCGCCTTGTCCATCGAGTATAGACTTGGCGGTGAGCACCAGTGAAACTTGCGGATGCTCATCGAGGGCGCGACGCGCTTTGGCAAGATAATGCGGTGAGAGCTTATCGTCTTGGGCAAAAGGCTTGATGAACTCTCCGGCAGCCAGTTGCAGACACTGATTATAATTGCCAAAGAGCCCGAGATTTTTCTCGTTTATATGCACTTTCAGTTGAGGAAAGCGCCCAGCGTAACTATGCAAAATGGAGAGGCTATCGTCGGTAGAACCATCATCGCAGGCTATGATTTCGAAGTTTTGATCAGTCTGAGCAAAGAGACTGTCCAAAGCCGATTCGAGATACTTGGCGCCGTTATAAACGGGCAAGAGAATAGATATCAGACCAGCCATTTAGCAGACATCTAAGACACGGGCGCCGTAAAACGCTTCACTGCCACTTTCTCATGATGGTCCATGAGATCTTCAAAGGCGTCGACGACTTCGTCCACATTACCAATCTTGACTGTACGACCGCCATTCAAAAGAACAGCTTGATCGCACCAAGACTTGACCATATTCATGTCATGGGTGACAAAAATAATTGTCTTACCCGACTCCTTCATCTGCCAGATATGGTCTCTGCACTTCACCTGAAAGCTTTGGTCGCCCACTGCCATGGCTTCATCAACGAGAAGAATCTCGGGCTCGACACTAACGGCGGTGGCAAAGGCCAAACGCACAATCATGCCGCTGGAATAAGTCTTGATAGGCTGATCGAAGAAATCACCAATCTCAGCGAATTCGGCGATAGACTCGACTCGCTCTTCCATTTCTTCTCGGGGTATACCTAGAATCATGCCGTTCAAAAGCACGTTCTCGCGACCGCTGTAGTCGGGCTGAAAGCCTGCGCCCAGCTCCAAAATAGCGGTGATGCGACCACGGCGCTCGACATTTCCTGAGGTGGGTTCAAGCACACCGGCGATTATCTGCAGGAGTGTAGATTTACCCGAACCATTCGGACCAATAAGAGCGGTCACTCCCTTGGGAAACTGCACATTGATGTCGCGCAGAGCCCAATACTCGCGATGACAACAAATCTTGTTGCGAGTAATGATTTCTTTTAGACGATCTACCGGACGTTCGTAGATGTTGTATCTCTTCGAGACACCGGTTACTTCGACTTTAAATTGCTCGTTTGAACTTTCAGAACTCATAGGGCTTTTCGGGATTGGTTCCCAAGATGCTAGCACAAAAGCTCTACCGCCCCATGAAAAGCCTTAAATTCTCACTTGCAGAAAGCCGCCATTTAGGGATTATTGCCGCCTCGACCGACATTACTGCCATCCTGTTGCATGGCTTGACGTTGGGCGCGCCTAGCCTCTCGGGCCTGCTTCATCGCTTGCTTTTCGTTGTCGTCTAAGACACCGTCGCCGTTGCTGTCGAAACGCTTGAGCATCTTAGCCTTGCGATCGCCGTTCATTTGCCCCTTATTGCCCTTGCCGCCACCACGACGACCACGATGCCCCCGGTGACGACCACCGTGTCGACCGCCCATCTGTGTGCCGTCAGCGCCACCCATGGCGGCACCACCTTGAGGGTCACCGATAGGAGCTGAGTCTTGCCCCTGGGCGAAAGCCGGCAAGCCGGTTAGACCAATTGCGGCAAAGGCAAAAAGTGAGACTACTCGCTTTAGATTTGCTGTGAAATTCATTTCAGACTTACCTCATATAGACGGTCGAAAAATAACGCCTATTCTCTAAACGTAATTTCGAGCGAAAAGGTTCAATTTTCTGAGCCGAATTAATCCAAATTAAAAACTATTTAGACAATAGTGATTCGATTGACCGAGACAAAAGAAGCTTCTTCAGCCTCAATAACCTCTGCAGTTGATGGCTCGGCGGCTTTCACATAAGAGAGCCCCTGATTGCTCTGTCGCAAGGCATTATTGGCCGCATAACTGACCACAGGAGAGAAGAAGAGCGAGAGGAAGAGTTTTTCCATATCGGCCCGCAACTCACCTATGTCTCTGACATTATTTATTGAACGCCAGAAAGCTTGAGACTTGAAGGCATGCAACTGCCCTTTTTCAGCCAGTAAGGGGAAAGTAACCTGTTCTTGCGAGCCACGATCGGGCAAGAGTTCATAGATGCTTGGATCGATGACATAGATGCCGGCATTGACCCAATAGGGTAGTTCGGGTTTTTCTCTAAAGGCGGTCACCTGCCCTTTTTCGTTAAAGTCGACAACGCCGTAAGGACTGACCATCGGGACTGAAACCATGGTCACTTTGGCTTTGCGCAAATCGTGATAGGCAAAGACATCGCCTAAATTGAGGTTGGTTATGGAGTCGGCATTGACCACCAAAACAGGCTCGTCAGATGCCGGTGCCAGAAAGCGCAGGGCATTTTTGACGGCGCCGCCCGAACCCAAGGGTTCATCTTCTAATAGATAGTTGATATTGACGCCCATAGCCTGGCCGTCGCCGAAATATTCGCGGATCATCTCATAGCGATGAGAACAAGTAATGGTGATATTGCGGATGCCGTTGGCCGAAAGCCACTGAATAAGACAAGCAAGTAAGGGACGCCCCATCACCGAGATCATCGATGTTGGCTTGTCATCCTGCACCGGTCTAACTTTGTCACCGCTGCCTGCAAGAATCACGGCATGTTTCATGGTCTGACCCACCCTCGACGAATATACATATGCAGCATATTAAGACAGCCGGCTACCAGATCACAAAAAGAAATATTTAAGAGGGAAGGAGCATGCTCTAGAATTCAAATACTCTCTGGAAAGGACTTTTGCTTGAGCGCCCACTTGCAGCAAAGTGAGGACAAAAATCGACTCTACCTACCGGCTTTGCTGGTCGGTGCAACCTTTGCCTTGCTTTTGGCCCTCTGGTGGAGTCTCGACCACAGCTATCCCATTTGGGATGCCGGCTCGCATTTTCAAGACGCCATCAAATATGCCGAGCTAATTCGCCACCCCAAGCTTTTCAGTGCTAAGTTCTGGTATGAATTTCTCACAGTCAATTTCAACTATCCACTCACCCAGCACTTTATTTATGGGCTTTCAAAAGCGTTGTTCGGCTGCGGACGCTTTTCAGATGCCTTGGTCAATCTACTTTTCTCGCTTACTCTTTCTTTTGCCATTGCGCTTTTGACAAAACTCTGCGGCGGCTCTAAAAAAGCCATGGCTCTGGCCATCGCTCTAGTCAATTTCTATCCGGCCACGATTCAGTTCAGTCACAGCCAAATGCTTGATTTCGGACATCTGGCTCTATCGGCCTTAGCACTTGCTGCCCTTGGCACTTTTCAGCAAAAGCAAAACAGTCAAACTTTTCTATTTCTGGCCTTAGCCCTTGCCTTGGGGGCAACGGCCAAACAAGCTGCTGCAGTCTTTCTCGTTGCACCAGCGCTTTTTCTCTTGTTCTATTTTCTCAAGCAGAGACGCTTGAGGCCGGCCGCCGCCCTTGCCACCGCCGGCGGCATCACCGCCCTGTCCCTACTTTTATGGGTCTTGCCCAATTATAAAGCCCTAAAAGACTGGCGCGACTATTATCAGCCCCAAACTGCTGTTGCAGTAGAATCTGCCGGGCATGCACCGGTGTTTTTTGAGCACTGGCGCCTTTATCTAGAAGGGCTGACCGGACTGATGTCGCCGCTTTTGCTGGCTCTTTTTCTTATTGCACTGGCAGTCAGTTTAAGACAGTTCAAGAATCGCAGCCTGGTGGAAAATCTACTCTTATTGAGCGCCGTCAGTGGTATTCCACTGATGTCGATCTTGTCTATGAACAATGCCGAAGCTCGTTATGTCATGCCGGTTCTCACCTGGACAGCCGTAGAGTCGGCGCTCTTTCTAGAGAGGCTTTTTGAGAGGGGCAAGACGGCTCGGCTACTGGCAGCGGCAACGATATTCTTGGCTTGCACTCAGTACACAGTTCTCGCCTTCAGCCCGTATCCGCTGCCTCTTGCCAAAGAGCTGACGGCGGCGACCAAAAAACTGGCTATGGCCGAATTTGATTTCACCGGTCCGTCCTTTTCACCGAGCCCGCCTGATGACCCCTGGGGACAGCTCTGGCTAATTCAAAATCTGGAAAAAGATGCTTGTGGCAAGCCTATTTATTTAAACCTCTTGCCCAGTACTAGAGAACTGAGCGTGCATACCCTAACTGTCGCCTTCAAACTAGAGAGCAAACAGCCTGTTGCCATCTCGACTTTCAGACGCTTTACCCTCAACGGCGATGCCTTTGAATACAGCCCCGAGCAAATGGCCTTTTTTCAGTATTATTTAGTGAAAGACGGCTATAACGGCAAACCACTGCTCGATGAGGCAAGCCGTAAAAACTGGGCGAATATACTCAGTGCACTAAGCGACAAAAATAGATATGTCGAACTGGCCCACAAAACTCTCGCAGATGGCAGCGAAATGCGGCTCTATAAGCGCCTTTTCTAAGACTAAGAGATCTATTTGGCAGCTAGGGGCAAAGTCACTTTGTCATCACTAAGTCGCTCATTACCGGCATAGGCAGGTAATGTCGCTAAATCATTGCCGATGCCCCAGATGCCTATCTTGAGGAAAGCTGTGTTTTCGAGTTCTTGGTTAGAGAGAATAATCTTGTCTTGATAGAGCGCCCCTTCGGCAAGATGGTCCTCACGCCAAGCTCTTTTATAATCTCGACGCTTGTAATATTCGTCTTTTGCAGTGCGCAATTGCAACGAAACAAAACCCTCGAGACGCTGCTCTTTGAGAGTACGCCAGGTGAGATAGCAAATCGCACCTTCAGGTCTTCTTTCCACTCTAGAGGCAACCAGTTCGACATCTTTTCCAAAACGCGCCGCCACAGCTGAGTGCTTATCTTGCACTTGGCTCACTTGAGCCACTGCACTTTGCCCAAATTGTATAAATAGAAGCAAAGCAGCAATGAATAAGCAGTCTATTGCCAGGAAAGCACGATTAAACCAAGCTAGCTGCGGCAACTGCCAGACCGGCTTCTTTGTTTTCCAACAAGAAACAATTGCCTGCCTGAAAGGACATTCGACGAAAACATAAAGCAAATGACTGGCCGCTAGAACAGAGCCAGCATAAAGTGTTATGGGCAGCCAACCTTCAAAGGTGGCAAAGTGATTGTAGTAATAGTACAAAAGCAGCCGGTGCACAAGATAAACCGAAAAGCTAATCTCACCCAAATAAACCAAGAGAGGCGAACCGAGGGCGCGGCTAAACCAGCCTCGATTGAGGGCAAAGACCACAATGGTCAAGGCAAAGGCCGGCGCCACCGTACCGGCATGATGCAGCCAGGTAAATAGAGGGGCTTGGGCGGCTGTCTGGAAAGTGAGTAAGCGAGATAAAAAATGGGCGATACGCTCACTATAAAAGGCACTTGTAATTGAGGCGGCCACTGCCGCCAGTTCTAAAGCCGTAAAGAGCAAAGGGGCTCGCCAACTGGTTTCTAGAGACTTTGCCGGTTTATAAGCAGAGTTCTGCTTGAGGGCAAGAAAAAGATAATAGGCGCTTATGCCCAGTGTAAATTCAAAAACCCGACAAAGCGGTCCGGCATAGAGTAGTTCATGATAAGAAACCGTGCCGCAAGCCATTTCAGGCAAGTTGAAAAAGCCGCTGAGGGCAACAAAAAAGGTCACCGAAAGCAAGGTAATAGTCAAATTAGCCAGACGGCGAGCGGGTAAATTACTCTGCCAAATAAGCAGGGGAAAAACCAGGTAAAAGAAAAACTCAGCCGAAAGGCTCCAACTGACACTATTGAAAGCAAATGTCGTGTCTAATATAGGAATCCAGGCTTGCACCAAGAGTAGGGAAGCAAGCAGGTTGAAGACTGTGAAGTCAGCCTGAAACTTGCTTGGCAAAAGCAACACGGTGAGCAGCAAACAGGCAATGTGCAAAGGCCAAATGCGAGCCAGACGCGCCACTAAAAAGGTGGAGACGAGTTTGCCCCAAGCTCTCTTTTCTGACTGAGAACTGCCTACAGTCTGCAATCTTGTGCCGTAGACAAAACTCAAGATAAAGCCAGAGAGAACAAAGAAAAAGCTGACACCCTGGTCGAGGGCAAAGGGTTCTAGAAAATGCGAACCTAGACCGAAATGCCCCTTCATATGGTGCAAGACCACACACAAAGCTGCAAAGAAACGCAATGCAGTCAATGAGCTAATTTTCTCGGGACTGTCCGCCTTTTGAGGGGCAAACGGCGCAGTCGAAACAATTCGGTCGGCGCCGGGGGCGACGACACTTTTTTCAATTGCAGAGGTTTCGACCATTAAACGCCTTCTTACTAGGCTTACTCAAAAAACAAAGCTCATAAAAATAAAGCTCAACAAAATCAGCCATCAAAACACAACAAGAGAGCCGACCACTTGGCATGATACAGCTTGTTAGAGCTGCTTTCCTTACATAAAGATCAGCCTCTTTGCCGAGCACAAAAGCAGCAGATAATAACTAGCTTTACTTATTTGACAAGATTGTCTCTAAATATGCATGAAAATAGGGCGATCGTGGCTTAAACTAACTATGGTCGGCTTTGCCGCCCAAGCAGGCAATTAGCTTGAAAACTTACCAGTTATCCCCGTTTAGTAAGCCCGAAGAATACGATGCTGCGACCAGGAAAAGGACCAGACCAGGGAAAAATTCGCCTGCCTAGGCAGACGGCGGCACCGGGCGTGCGCGAATTGCAGGCTCTCTACGAACAAGCTAGAGAAAACCGCGGGCGCGAAGTAGAGCTTATCTGGCAGGTTCCCGGCACCTACAAAACCTATAGCATTTTGATCAAATTCGACCGTGTTACTCCCCACCCGCTCTGGCAGGTCTGGGAAGACAACGGCAGAGAAACAAAAATGGTCTGGCGCTTTGAAACCTCAGACATAAACATGCTCTTCGATGTCATTGCCATGCTCGAAGTGACACACCAGAAAACCACCGGCACAGTTCAAACACTATCTCAAAGCCAGACCGGCATGCCGGCCCCTACGCCCCGAGCCACCGGCTCTTTCCCGGCTCTTGGGCAGACACCGCGAGCCACTGGCTCCTTCCCGGCTCTAGGCAATAACGGTCAGCAAGCCCAGCGCTCAGGCATCGTGGGCAGCGGCGGCGCCGCCAATTCAGGGGTTTTCGGTACAAGTTCGGGCAACTATCAAAACGCTCCGCCGCAACAACAGACAAGCGGCTGGAAGCCGGCTGAAGAAGGCAGCAGTTGGAAAGCAGCCGACCCTGCCACAGCCAGCGGCACCTGGCAGGCCGCACCGCAAAACGCCATGCCCGGTCAAGGTGTTACAGGTTGGAAACCAGCTGCTGAACCGGCAGCCCCGGCGCCGGCGCCGAGCGGACTCAATCCTTTGCAGGCGGCTATGGCCAATCTGGCAGCGGGACAACCCCTGCCCAATACTCCGCCCTTACCGGCAAGCCAAGCCTTGATCAAAGCCGGACAAGCCCCAGCGCCGGTTCCACCCCCGGTCAATCCGCAAGTTTCGCAGCAAGCTTTGCTAGCCGGCACAGCCAGCCATGGCATGCCCGAAGGTTCTTTACCGGCAGATTTCTTTTCTGATGCACCCGCCACCATAGCCGGGGCGGCGCCGGCGAGAAGCAGCGCCATCGAAGGTCTGATCGAGCAAAATCCGCTTAACACAGTGCTCACCAATATCGGGATGCAACAGCTGACCGGCAAATTGGAATGCGTCAGCGACACAGCCGTTGCCCATGTCTATTTCGAAAACGGCATTCCCAAAGACGCCCAAACCTCGACAAATCGCGGCGATGAAGCGATAAAAGAATTAGTTTTGTGGCGCAAAGGCAATTATCTTTTCAAACAAGGTCTGCGCACCGAAATGTCTTCGGTAGAGCGCAGCTTACAGACAGTCTTGCTGGAAGGCGTCGCCCTTTTGGACCAACTCAAGCACCTAGAAAAAGCCGGTCTTGTCTATGAGTCGATTTTGGTACAAAAACAGAAAAACCTGGGTGAGCCGGAGCTCAAGCTCATGTTGTCCAAAGGACATCCCCTCGATTTTCAAACCCAGAAAGTAATATACGATGCCCTTAGTCACAAAAAGACTTTCACCGACTTGCTGCGCGACCATCCCATGGAGCAAACCCAGTGGGCACCAATCTTGTTCAACCTGCTTTACTGCGGATTGATTGAGATCAAAGCACCAGCCGCCACCAGGGGTGGTGCTTTGGACTTCCTTGGTGAAGGCAAGCAAATCATTCAAAATCTCGGTCATCACTTTGTCAGACCAGACACAGGCATCGTCAGCTTCGAAGCCCTTCTCTATTTCTTAGAGTATGAATATTATCGTTATGAAGCCTATAACTGGCCCCTATCAATTATTGCATTCGAAATGAGTCTGCGCCGCCCCGGCTCAGCCATCGGCGAGACCGAGCCCTTACCCATCCAAGCGCTATCTTCGGCGGCAATGAGAATCGGTCTGGTCAAGCGCCCCCTCGACCTGCTCACCCATTTCCAAGTAAATGAATTCGCCATTCTCATGCCGAACACAAAAGCTTCACAAGCAGCCTTCGTAGCTAATCGCATTCTCGATGCCCTGACTGTTACACCGCTTTCTCCCGGTATCGACCGCGCCAATATTTCGCTTTCTTTCGGCATCGCCAACCTGCCTTCCGACGGCGAAGACATCGAGAGCCTGTTGCAAGCGGCAGAACAAGCCAGATTGGAAGCTAGGGAGGGAACATTCCCGATTGTCCTAGCCAGAACACAGACAACAAGAATTTAGAGCGTTCTTTCACTTAAACAGGTAATTTAGCGGTGTCCGACGGGCAAACCATACAACTAGGCGATCTGCTGGTGAAAGCGGGACTTTTGCCGGAAGAGAAGCTTGATGAGGCAAGCCGTCTAGCTCTGAAGATGCGCCTACCTATCGGTCGCATACTGACCATGCATGGTCATGTTAGCGAAGCTATTTTGGCCAAAGCCATCGAGGTGCAGGCCCGAATCAGAGACCAAGCCATAAGCATCGACCTAGGCATAAAAGCCCTGGCTTTGGTTGCCCGCGAAAACATAGATATAGACCAGGCAGTCGAAAAACTGACACCTAAAGCCAAGCCCCTGCCGGTGCCCACCGAAAATCGCCTGGGCGAAATAATTATGGCAGCCGGCTATGCCACCCCCAAACAAGTGCAAGAAGCCATGGTGCACGCCGCCGATACCGGACTGCCACTAGGGATGGTGCTGGTCAGCAAGGGCATCATTACTCGCTCCGGGCTAAATTCGGCTCTGGGAGCCCAAAGACTGATTAGATTGGGCGAAAACGAAAGAGACAAGATTATCTTTGCCCTCAAGGAAGCCAGACTAAGAGCCAAGAGTTTCAGCGAAACTCTGCGCAAAAACGCCATTGACCCCTCAGTTTTAGAACAAGATTTTGGCGTCGGAGAACTGCTGGTTATGGCCGGTGTACTTTCTGAAAGTCAGCTGCTGACGGCAAAAGAGCAAGAAGTGGTGGACGGCACACCGCTGGAAAAAGCAATCACCAACTGCGGAGCAGCCTCTGAGCCTTGCGTGCAAACAGCCACCCAACTTTTGAAGATGATCAAAGAAGGCATGCTCTTCGAAAATCAAGCCGCCAACATACTCAAGAAGATTCAGTTTGTTACCTCTTATGATGAGCTGAACAAAGTCTTGGCGTCTATCGATGAAATTCAAGAAGAGATGGGTGAAGAAATCGTGGAAGTTGAAATTCCCGAGATTCTCAAGAAAGCCGGTTTGCTCTCTGATAAAGAACTGCAAATAGCCACCAATCTCGCTCTTTCTAATCGCCAACCTTTGCTGAAGACACTTATTGACGCAAAACTGGTGAGCGAACGCAATCTGACTATTGCCAATCAGTGCAAGGTCTATCTAGACCATAAGCTGATTCAGCCTAATCAAGCCACCATCGCCATTGTCTATGCCCTAGAAAACAATCTAACTATAGACGAAACACTTGATAGTTTCGGCTGGTCGGCGCCCGCCTAACTATTTGCAAAGATCAACTATTTATATAAAGCCTGGTCAAACTAATAAGAAAAACCAGCACAAAGGCACAGGCAGAAAATAGAAAAGCAGTCTCTATGAAGCTGGACTGTACACCGGAGGGCACAACATATAGAGGTGCCGTCTGGCCAAGAAATGCACCAGTCTCAAGCAATTGCTCAAAATTACCGCCTTGGATTCCAGAAATTGATGCCGACATAAGCGCGCTCATACAAGCCCCCTTCAGAAAATCTGTTTGCGAGTTCCTATATATAAGACGTAATTTGCCGACAAAAAGTTCAAAAGCGCGGGCAAAATCTTAGATTAATTCAGCCTAGAACTGGAAATAGATAAAGGGTGCCGAGTTATCAGGCTGGAAAGTGACCATGGCTACGATCAACAAAGTGCAAAAGACTGCCTGCACAATGGCCGGAGTGCGCTGGAAGAAGCGCTTTTCGTTGAGCCAGCTCACCGGTAGATTGGTGAGCAACAAAGCAAGCACCATGATCATTACTATAGGCACAATCACAGGCATTTCCTGACGCATGACCAAGAAATGTTCGGGAGCCCCCATGCTGTAGAAGGGGCGCATGATCAGCATGCGCTTCACCATAAGGAAGGCGGCATTGATGTCTTGAATGCGGAAGAAGACCCAGCCGATACAAACCGCATGAAAAGTAAGGAAGAGTGAAAGATAGTGCCAAATCTGACCACCCACCTTGCTCTCAATAAAGCTCTTGATACTAGGTATAGTGGCACGCCAGGCAGCAAATTCACGATGGACAATGAGAGCCAGTCCGTGGAAGACTCCCCAAACGACGAAGTTCCAGGAAGCACCATGCCAGAGACCACCGAGAGCCATTGTCAGAAAAAGATTGCGATTAGTCAGCCAACGACCACCACGTGAACCGCCCAAAGGAATGAAGAGATAATCGCGCAACCAGGTGGAAAGCGAGACATGCCAACGGTGCCAGAAATCAGCCATATTGGCGGCTATATAGGGCATGTTGAAGTTGATTGGAATATGATAGCCAAAGAGCAGTGCCGAACCGCGTCCTACATCTGTATAGCCGGAGAAGTCGAAATAAATTTGGAAGGCGAAGGCATAGGCAAAGAGCCATAACTCAGGGCCGCTGTATAGTTCAGGATGATCCATGCCCATCTGCACAAAGACTGAGAGATTGTCGGCGAGCAAAAGCTTTTTGGCTAAACCTATGATGATGAGCGGCACCCCTTCATCAAAATAGCTGAGCTTGACTTTGTTGTCGGCTTGCATCTGGGCGACAAAATCAGGGAAACGCTTGATTGGTCCGGCGATCTGAGTCGGGAAGAAAGCGGCAAACAAAGCGAAGAGCACAAAAGAATCTATAGGCTTCTTGCCGCGATAGATTTCAAATAGATAGTGGATGAACTCGAAAGTAAAAAAGGAGATGCCTAGAGGCAGAATGATATTGAAGCTCCAGTGTGGATTTTGCGCCCCAAATAAAGGAAAGAGCCCCCCACTGAATCGGCAAAGA